>ERZ773192.638-NODE-638-length-42187-cov-6.281496_pt1 | contig 42187 bp, 39 predicted proteins | sample MGYA00581010_ERZ773192 | MGnify/ENA primary metagenome ERZ773192 (study PRJEB29015, sample SAMEA2737741) | human gut metagenome | biome: human gut; feature: human-associated habitat; material: faeces | place: China | collected 2012 ...
CAACACTTGCATTAGACTGATATATATTACAAATATATGCGGTACTTCTAGTATGAAGATAATTCTTATTTTGTGAATTAATTTCTATTTCAATCTTTTTATTACCTGTATGCACTATTGCATCTACTCTTTTATCTTTAATATTTACATTACCACTTAATAATTCTGTTTTCTTAATTTCTAACTTGTCTATTTTTATTTTAAGAATAAATTCGAGTAATGCTTTTAATAAATCACTATTATTAGGTAAAAATACTTCTTTAAATGCTCTATCATTTCTACATGTATAAAATGTTGTCATTTTTCCCTCCTTTCGCTAGGATAAGAATACTTTTAAAATATCCTTTCACTTATTTTATTATCCATAAAACATCACTTTTCCCCTAAAAAGTAAAAAAAATCACAAGTTTCCTTGTAATTTCTTTTCAAATTATTTTAAAGCTTCTAATAATTCAGCTTTTTTCATTGTACTAGCTCCAGCAATTTTTCTTTCACTAGCAAGTTTTTTAAGTTCTGCAACTGTCATTTTAGATAAATCTGTAGTTTCTTTCTTTTCTTCTTTTACTTCAGCTTTAACTTCTTTTTTTGCTTCTACTTTTTTAGGAGCAACTTTTCCATTTAAAGCATCTTTAGCAGTTTTAACTAATTCAGCAAATGCTTTTTCATCACTGATTGCAAGTTCTGAAAGCATTTTTCTATTAATAACAACATTAGCTTTATTTAATCCATCAATGAATTTAGAATAACTAATATCGTTATTTCTACATGCTGCATTAATACGTGTAATCCATAATTTTCTGAAATTTCTCTTGTTTTGTCTTCTATCTCTATATGCATATTTACCTGAATGCATTACTTGTTCTTTAGCAGTTTTAAATAATCTATGTTTACTACCAAAATAACCCTTTGCTTGTTTTAATATTTTTTTATGTTTAGCCTTTGTTATTTTTCCATCTTTTACTCTTGCCATACTTTTTCACCACCTAATCTTAGTTCATTCTATCTAATAGATCCTTTAATTTCTTTGAATCTGAACTAGATAATCCTGAACCCTTTCTTAAATTTCTACTTCTATCTGCTGAATATTTACCAGTTAAATGTCCAGCACCTGGTTTTTTGAATTTTACTGAACCACTATTTCTTTTTGTTAAAGATTTTTTAGTTCCCTTATGTGTTTTTAACTTAATTTTTCCCATTTTACTTTCCTTCCTTCTTTATTGGTGCAATCATCATATACATACTTCTCATTTCCATAGTTGGTTGTTTTTCTACAGCACCAAATTCTTTTAACGCATCTGCGAATCTTATAAGTACATCTTTTCCTAGTTCTGTATGTGCCATTTCTCTTCCTCTAAATCTTATACTAGCCTTGATTCTGTGACCCTTTTCTAGATATTTACTTGCTTGTTTAACTCTAGTATTAAAGTCATGAATATCAATATTTACTGATAATCTGTACTCTTTTAATTCAGTGTTATTTTCTCTTTGTTTCTTTGAAGCTTCTTTCATCTTCTTTGCTTTTTCATACTTATACTTATTGTAATCCATAAGTTTGCATACTGGTTTTTCAGCATTAGCATTCATAAGCACTAAATCAAAACCTGCGACAGATGCAAGTGTTAATGCATCTTCCCTACTTTTTAGACCAAGTTGTTCTCCTTTTGGCCCAATTACAAGAACTTCCTTCGCTCTTATTTGCTCATTAATAAGCACATCTTTTTCCTTTGCTATAGCAAAACACCTCCAAATAAAAAATGAATACAATGTATTCACCCTAATATCAAAGACAATAAAATATTTATATTTTAAATGGCCTTTGACCTACTTACTTAATTATAAGTCAGGTGAGATATACATCTTCTTTCCTTGTTTTTAATCAAAACTACAAATAGATTATAACTGATATTTTTATATTTGTAAAGTAATAATTAAAAAAAATTCTAAAAATTCTAGAAATCTTTTTTTACATCTATTAAAAACATTTTACTTAGATTAATTTTTAACAAGTTTCTTACTACTTAAATCATTTATTTCATAATAAATTTTTTTCAAATAAGCATCTGGAACCATATCATTAACAAAATTAGCTAATTCAGGATAAACCTCTAAAATATGTTTTTCATAATTAAGGTCATTAGAAACTGTAATTAATTCTTTATTATTACTATAATAACTCTGCATACATCTATATAACCACTTAAATTCACTTTTACCACTTTTTTTATTTTTACATATATTTAAAGCATCATAATAATCATAATGTTCCACAGTAGGTATTCCTTTTATACTATAAGGAAGTCCTTTATAATCTCCGGGTAGGAAACAGCGTTCAAATCTTCTAATTGTAATATATTTTTTACCATTTAAACCTATAATATAGCAATTGGTTATTCTTATAGCATGATCACTTTTTAAATCTCCACTTTCAAATTTTTGATCAATAAAATTCTTTAATTCTATTATTTCAGTTTTAAGTGATTTTAATTCAGATTTTTTTATAGATATTTTTTTATTAATTTCTTCCAATTCAGATTTTGTTGTTTCTAACTCAGATTTTGCTGTTTCTAGTTCAGTATTTGTTGATTCAATTTCTTTTTCTACTTTAGAATAAACATCCACTTTTTTACATTTTTCTTTAAATATCATATTTAAAACCCTCCTCATTATTTATTTTATCATATATTTTTAATATTTCAACTTGTATCATTAAAGAGATTCTAGAAATTTCTAGAATCTTTGAACACTATTTATAACCAATTGATACTGATTAATCCTTTTTTCTACTTTAGCACTTATAAGTACTACCTCACCCTTACTTAGATTATAGTACTTTTCATATGCTCTTGGAAACATAACCATATCTATTTCACCATATTCATCTGAACCTGTTATAAATGCCATTTTTTCACCTTTTTTAGTTACAATAGTTCTTACATTATCAATAAGTAAATATATATTTATAATCTTATTAAAATTATTTTTTATATCCATAGTAGTAAAATTATTTTTTCTATAATTTTGTACTGGATGATAACTTAAATAAAAACCAAATGAATCATATTCTCTTTTTATAAGTTCTGATGAATCATATTCTTCTGTTATATCAAGTTCTGGAACATTTACAACTTCTTCACCTAAATCTTTTACAAGTTCAGCATAATTTATACCAATATCAATACTTTCAATTAATGTTCTATGATTATAATTAAATATATCAAACGCTCCTGCATTTACTAAAGATTCTATAGCTTTTTTATTAACACTTTTACCATAACATCTTTTTATAAAATCAAAGAAACTTTTATATTCACCATTTTTTCTTTCTTCAATTATTTCTCTGCATACTAAATGTCCAATATTTTTTATACCAGTAAGTGGGAATCTAAGTTTACTATTCTCTATTTTATAATCATAATCACTATCATTTATTGACGGCATTAATAATTCTATATTATTATTTTTACATTCATTTATATACTGTCTTGTTTTAACATCATTACCAGATACCATAGTAAGTAAATGTTTCATAAAATATATTCTATAGTGTGCTTTTAAATATGCCATTTTAAATGAAACAGTCGCATATCCTACAGAGTGTGATTTATTAAATCCATAATCAGCAAATTTGTAAATTAAATCAAATACTTTATTGCTTACTTCTTCACTATAACCTTTATTTATACTTCTTGAAATAAATTTTTCTCTTTCACTATCCATTATTTCATGTTTCTTTTTGCTCATGGCTCTTCTTAAAATATCAGCTTCACCTAAAGTATATCCTGACATTACACTCGCTATTTGCATTATTTGTTCCTGATAGATAATTATTCCATAAGTACTTTCTAAAATAGGTTTTAAGTCATCAGTTAAATATGTAACTTTTTCTTTTCCTTCTTTTCTTCTAATATAAGAATCTATATTTTCCATAGGTCCTGGTCTAAATAACGCTATTATAACTGCTAAATCATCAAATGATTCTACATTAAATTTTTTAAGTACATTTTTCATACCAGTTGATTCAAACTGAAATATTCCATCTGTATCTACACTTTTAAAAAGTTCAATTGTTTTTTTATCATCAAGTGGTATTTTAGAAAAGTTAACACTTTTTATTTCTGAAAGTAATTCGCTTATTAATGACAAGTTAGTAATAGATAAAAAGTCCATTTTAAGTAAACCTAATTCTTCTAAGTATGTCATATCATAACCTGTTATAAATTCATCATCTGATATTTTATAAAGTGGTATATATCTATCTAAGTTTTCTCTAGATATAATTACACCTGCCGCATGAATTGATGTTTGTCTTTTTAAGTTTTCTAGGTGAGATGCAATATCATATATTCTAGTTAATAATGTATCTTTTTCCAATCTATCTTTTACTAAATCACTTTTTTTGTTTTCTGAAAGAGATAAATTAGAATCTATTAATTTAATAAAATCATCTGTTTTTTGAGCTTGAATATCAAATATTCTAGATATATCTCTTAATACTTGTTTTGCTTTTAATGTAGAAAATGTAAGAATTTGTGCAACTCTTTTATTACCATATTTATTTTCAACATATTTTATTACTTCATCTCTTCTTGAAGCATCAAAGTCCATATCAATATCTGGCATTGTTACTCTTTCTGGATTTAAGAATCTTTCAAATAATAAATCATATTTAATTGGATCTATATCTGTTATACCAAGTGAGTAACTAACAAGACTTCCAGCAGCACTACCTCTTCCAGGTCCTACTAATATATTATTTCTTTTTGAATATCTTACATAATCAAATACAACTAAGAAATAATTACAAAATCCCATTTTATTTATAATATTTAATTCATACATTAATCTATCTGCGTATTTTATAGGAACTTTATTATCTAATCTTTTAAGTAATCCTTTTTTGCATAACTCTGTTAAATATTTAAATTCATCAAAGTTTTCATCTTCATTATATTTTGGTAATAAACCTGTATTTTTTTCTATTTTTAAATTAACACTATCAATAATTATTTTATAATTAATAATATCATTTTTATCCATCAAATTAAGTACTTCATCATTATCTAACAAATAATTATAGTTATCAAATATATATTCTTTTTTATCACTTAATTTAACTCCATCTTTTATCATATATAAATATTTTAAGTATTCTTTATCTTCTTTATTTAATACTCTTATTTCATTTGCGAATACACATTTTTTATTTTTTATATTATTTCTTTCTTCTTTTGTTTTATATGATACAAATATATTTTTATAAAAAGGACTTATTTCATCATATATATTAATTGATTCATAAGGAACAATACATAATACATTATCACTATTTTCTTTTAGAATTTGTATAGTTTTTTCATTACTACATATATAACATAAATTTTGATATCCTTTATAATTTTCTGCATAAAGTAAAATACTATAATCATTTATCTTTATTTCAAGACCAATTATTGGTTTTATATCATATTTAAGCATTGTCTTATAAAATTCCATAACTCCAAACATATTATCATCTGTTATCGATAGTGCATTTATATTTAACTCTTTTGCTCTTTTTGCTAAAGATTCTATAGTATTTAAACTAGTAAGCAAGGAATAATTAGTTTTAACTCTTAACGGTATATAATTCATATTAATCCTCCTTACATTTATTGTACACAAAATACCAAATTATTACAATATAATTGACTTAAAACGAATAATATGTTAAAGTTATTAAGCAAGAAGTTTTTTTAAAGGAGGAATTACAATGTCTAAAAAAGTAACAGCAAAAAGACCAAATTCAGCTAATAACGTTTCTCATGCTAAAAATGTAACAAAAAGAAAACAAAAATTAAATTTCCAATATGTAACAATAAATGGTGTTAGATTTAAAACTACAGCTAGAGAAGCAAGAATACTTAGAAGATTAGCTAGCAAATAATTGAGTAACCAAATGGTTACTTTTTTTATTACCTAAAATAAGAAAAATTTGATATTTCTATCAAATTTATCTATATTTTTTTATTTCATTATTTAAAAGTACTACAAAATCATCTATTGATATTGTAACTGTTTCAGTACTTCCATGTTTTCTATATGATATATTACCATTTTCTTTTTCTTTATCACCTAAAATAATAACTAATGGTATTTTCTTTAAGTTTGCTTCTCTTAATTTATATCCAAGTTTTTCTTCTCTATCATCAAGTTCAACTCTTATATTATTTTCTCTTAAAGTATTTTCTATAGTTTTAGCATATCTTAAATGATATTCATTATTAACTGGTATAATAGTTGCTTCTACAGGAGAAAGCCAAAGTGGAAGTGCTCCTTTTGTTTCTTCTAGTAAGAATGCTAAGAATCTATCTAATGAACCTAAAATTGCTCTATGAATAACAACTGGTCTTTTTTTGCTTCCATCTTTATCTATATAACTTAAATCAAATCTTTCTGGAAGAAGGAAATCAAGTTGACAAGTTGAAAGTGTTACATCATGTCCAATAGCAGATTTAACTTGTACATCAAGTTTTGGTCCATAGAATGCTGCTTCACCTTTTGCTTCATAAAATGGAATATTAAGTTCTGTTAAAACATTTCTAAGTTCATTTTCAGCACTTTCCCACATTTCATCATCATCAAAATATTTTTCTTTATCTTCTTTATCTCTAAGTGATAATCTAAATTCATAATCATTAAATCCAAAGTCTTTATAAGTATCAAGTATTAACTTAACAACTCCTGCAAATTCATCTTTTATTTGTTCTTTGCTGCAGAATATATGTGAATCATTTTGAGTAAATGCTCTTGTTCTTTCTATACCACAAACAGCACCTGATGCTTCATATCTAAAGTCATTTGCAACTTCAGCAAGTCTTATAGGTAAATCTCTATATGAATGAAGTGAATTTTTATAAATCATCATATGATGAGGACAATTCATTGGTCTTAATACATATTCTTCTTCATCTAACTTCATAACAGGGAACATATCTTCTTTATAGTGATCCCAGTGACCAGATGTTTTATATAAATCAACACTACCTAAACTTGGTGTCCATACATGTTTGTATCCTAATTTTATTTCTTTATCTTGAATATATCTTTCAAGTAAAAGTCTAATCATACCACCATTAGGAAGCCATAAAGGTAATCCCTTACCTACTAATTCTGAATTTGTAAATATTTCTAAGTCTTTACCTATTTTTCTATGGTCTCTTTCTTTTGCTTCATCTAGTAATTTTAAGTGTGCATCTAAATCTTCTTCTGTATTAAAACATACACCATATACTCTTTGAAGCATTTTATTTTTAGAATCACCTTTATAATAAGCACCTGATACTTTTAATAACTTAAAGTATTTCATATCTTTAGTAGTATTCATATGTGGTCCACGGCATAAATCAACAAAGTCATCTTGTTTATATGCACTTATTGTTTCACTATCATCTAAGTTTTTAATAATGTCTACTTTATATGGATCATCTTTAAACATCTCTAAAGCTTCTTTTTTAGTAAGTTCTAATCTTTTAATTAATTTATTACTCTTTGATATTTTTTTCATTTCTTTTTCGATTTTAGGTAAATCTTCTTCTTTTATAACTTCATCACCTAAATCAATATCATAGTAAAAACCTTCTTCTATAACAGGTCCAACCCAAAACTTTGCATTTGGATATAAATGTCTTACAGCATGCGCTAAAAGATGTGCACAGCTATGATTAAGTGTATTTAATTCTTTACTTTCTTTTATATTGATCATTTCTCTTCTCCTCCATTAAATCTTTAGAATATTCTTTTTTTAAATCTTTAATTTTTTTATCTATGATTTCAGTATTTTCACCCTTCATAGATAACTTCTTTTTTTCTAAAAATAAATCTGTCAATTTTTGCGTAAATTCCTTCTTTTCCATATTTCCTCCAAAGAAAAAGGATGGCATTTAAGGAGTGCATATGCACGGTACCATCCTTTATTTTACTTAATTTAGATAACGGCTTTTAAAACCGAAAATTATTAATTTCACTCAGAAGTAGTAACTTATTAACTAACTAATTAGCCTTCCACCAATAGCTAACTCTCTTTATAGTAGTCATTAATAAATCATGTCTTCGTCACAGATTTACAAATAAATAATATCACATTTTATAAAACATGTAAATATAATTAATGATTTTTATTTAATGAATCAACCATTTTTTTAACATACGTTGTAATTTCTTCCATTGTTTCTTCTTTTGGAATATTAAATATATATTGATGAAGTAATAACTGACACATTAATGATGATTTATCATATATTGGAGACGTTGCCTTTGAATAAGATTTATAATTTTCAAAACCAGAATTATAATTATCCGCAAATGTTGAATAATGGTTTTTTCTGCCATCACCACATAAAAATATACCTGGTATATTACATTTTATAAAACATTCACTAACAATACATCCATATAAAATCATATATTTTTTTACTAAAGAATGTCCAATATTTTGTATTGATGGATAAGGAGTAAAATTATTATTATCTACTATTGTGTGAAGTTCTGCAAGTTCTATTACAGTTTCTTTTAATTCTTTACAAACATTATCTTCTGAAATTATTTTAGAAATATCACCATATACCAAATTTTTACTTGCTTTAATTTTTGTTTTAAGTATTTTATAATCTCTAATTATTCCATTTCTATCTATTTCAACAAATAAACTAATTGCATTTTTCATTTTATTAGCGCTTAAAGATGCTTTTTGTTTATTGAAATTAACTCCTGTTTTAAAAAATTCAGTAGCATCTTTAAAATTACCTAATGAATATACATCCGCAATATGAATACCTAAAATAAAGGTCCCATCATTTGTTTTTTCAACTGATAAACCATCATCTATCTTACTTGTTGCATTACTTTTTATATTATTATTTCCATCAAGCATAATCTCATTGTCAACAGTTATTATGTATTCATTATCAAGTAATACTCTATTATCATATTTATCTATTGTAAGTGATTCAATTTTTCTTTTTAATACGCCTTTATCAAAGGATATATCATTTATTCCAAGTAAATTATAGAATTCATTTTTATTTAAATTTAAACATTTAATATTTATTATATAATTTAATAAGTTTTTATAATATAAAAATCTATTAACTTTCTTATTTTTAGCATTATATACAGAATTATAAAGAAGTGTATTAAAATCTCTACCTTTAAAGTCAATGCATTCACTAAGTAATTCTAAATTAGAAAACATCAATTTTAATGATTCATTAATATTATCCGATTTCAAAATTTTTTCAGTAACATTTTCAAAATTGATTATTTTTTCAAGTTCAATAATATCAAGATCAATCCTATCTGCAATAGTATCTTTAAGCATATTAATATGTAATAATATATGCTTTATAGAGTTAAATAATTCAATATCTTTTTCATTCAAATCAAAAATTTTAATTTTTAAAGAATCTCTTAAATCATTTAATATATTTATTGCTTTTTTTACATCAGAAAACTTATTATACTTTAAATTATTTAAGTATTTAAAAACATTATGAACTTCTTTTTTAGCTAAATAATCTTCATTATTCATAGATAAAATATATTTTTTAATTTCAATTATATCACAAAATTGTTTCTTAAACTTTTTATAAGTGATGCCATCAGAAGAATATTTACTATATAATTGTTTTGGGCTTGGAACACCACTTCTAAATGAATCAATAATACCTACCATATACTTACTCCATACATCTAATTTCTTTTATTTTCACTTATTAAAGTTAAATCATCAGTTATAAATTTAATACGTTCTATTATACGTTTTGCTTTAATTTTGTCAATTTTATCTTTGCTTTCACTTAAATGTACTTCAAGTTCTTCAATCGATAAATTAGATGTAAAAAATGTTGGAAGTTTTTCATCCATTCTATACTGAATAATTGGTCCTAATATTTCATCTCTTGACCATGATGATATATTTTCTGCTCCTATATCATCTAATAGTAGTAAATCTACTTTTTTAGCAAATTCAAATTTTTCTTCAAAATCTTTTCCAAAAGATGATTTTAAATTTCTTAAAAACTCTGGATAATAAATAAGTGCACCTTTATATCCATCTTTAATAAGTTCATTAATCATTGCTGAGACAATATATGATTTACCAGAGCCAAAATTACCACTTAAGTATAAACCTTTATAAGATTTACCTTCTTTATAATCCTTTATAAAATTTATAACCCATTTTATTAGTTCTTTTCTTTTTTTATCATCAGTATAAATATCTTTCATTTTAGCATTTCTAACTTCTTTAGAAACTTCAAAGAAATAACCATCTTTTATATATTCTATATCATGTAAAATTTTATTTTTGTATTTACAAGTTTTATGTGAAAAATTAAGATTACCATCTATAATAATTGGTTCATAAAAACACCCTATAACTTCATTTTTACAATTTTCAATACCTTTACAATTTTTGCAATTTTCTTTTTCATCAAAACACTGTTTTAAACTAGATGTATATTTCATTAAAATCTTATCATTTAAATTAATAGACTGAGTAAATTTTTTAAATTCTGGATTTTTATTTTCTTTAAAATATTCTACTTCTAAATCAGTTAAATTTTTATTTTTCTTTTCGTTAATTATTTCTTCTGCTTTAATCATATTATCACCTTTTTACTACATAAAATCTTTAAGTAAATCTTTTACTTCTTCCTCTTCTTTTTCACTCATCTTTTCTTTTTCTATTTTCTTATTAAACCACTCAGGAACAATTGTTTCATCTTTTTTATATGTTTTAACACTTTTTTGAACCATACTTTTTCTTTTCTTAAATTCTTTTTCTGCTTGATTCATCGCATCTTCTGCAGTTTCAATATTAAGTCTTTTCCATTGACCCGCAATAGTTTCAACAAAATTCTTTGTTAGTTTTTTATTATTTATTTTCATAACATAATCTAATAATACATTAACAACTGCTGGTTTTAAATTTAAATCAACCATTAAGCTTTCAATCAAATTTAAATCTCTAGTTGTTGGTTTTGCCCCGTTATATTTTCCTTTTAAGAAATTATATGGAGATACTGTTTCAAATATATAAATCATCTTTGCTCTTTTACTATCATTACCTATCGGATTTCTTAAATATTCTGGTTGTTTTTGATATATAAGTGATGGAAGTTTTCCATTATTTTCAAATTGATAATAATTTCTAGCATTTTTTCTAAATAAATTTTTATCAACATTGTGTTTTTCATTTATAGAATTAATTATTATTCCTTTTATTTCATCAATGTCCAAATTATAAATATATGATATATTTTGAATCAAAACTTTTTCATCTTTTGTAAAATCAGTTTTTGCAAGTAACCCTTTTGGAAGTACAGATAAAAGCATATCAAAATCTACCTTACTTTCAATTTCTAAATCAAGTTTATGAATACTTTTTATATCACTTGCTGAATTTAAGAACGTATTACCTGATACACTATCAAATACTTCTGAAAAAGATTTTGTTATATCATTATAACTACTATAATTAATTCTTGGGACTTTAAACCTATTAACTAATCTCTCATATTCTTTTTTACCAACATTATTATAAAGTACAATGTTAAGTATTGGATGAGAAAATATTTCATGAGCCGATAATGGCGAAAATATTTCATATATATATGAATTAACATCTTCACCTTCTTTGAAGTATGATTTAATAAGACCTATTGCTTCTAGTTTTTCTCTTGAAATAACTATATCACTTAATTTCATTCTCATACTTGTCATTAAATGATGATGTGAATTTTCTTCGCTCATAAATTCATTTTTATCTAAATCAAGACATAATGTAAGATAAAGATTTATTGCACTATTTCCTATAATTGGTTGATAAAGCATAGTTAATATTTTACTATCATTTTCTTGTAAAATAGTTTTATTAACTACAATATATGTATCTGCGGGTAAAATATTAACCATAAACTCCTCCTAAAACTTATAATTATTATAAAATAAATTTAAACTATTTACAATAAAATTCATAACTTTATAGTTATGAATTTAATAATTTAAAGATTATCATATGTTTTAATTAATTTGTAGTTATCATCTTTTTTTTCAAGTTCAAAATATGATGAATTACTTATATAACTACTTTCACATGTTCCATTTGATATAGCATATGGAAAAAACATTTTATCTCTTTCTAATGTATCACACACTGATTTTATATAATTATCAAAATAAATATTATAATTTATATTACAAATAAATTTATTATCTTTATAAAAACATTCTAAAACATCAACTTTTACATTTTTAGGATATGCTAAATTAGCATCTGATTTTTTAATATCATCAACATAATTACTAATAACATTTTTAAACTTAATTAATTTTTCAGTATATGTGTTTGAATCAAAATATACTAATTTTTTATTATCATTTTGTATAAGTTCATCAGATAAAATCTTAAAACTAATATTATTATCAAGAGTTACAATGTTATCAGTTAATGTATAAGTACCATTAACAACATTGTAATAACTTTCTTCTTCATTTTTATATCTATATTCATACTTATCATTGTTAAATTTAACATAAGAACTTCCTTCAATATTAAGTATATATTTTTTATTTGATAAATCATTATTACTAATTACGGTATCCTTTTTATCATAAAAAAATAATTTACCTATAAAAATGCCAAGAATAAAAGTAAATAAAATACTAGTTATATAAATTACTATTTTTTTCATATTTCACCTTTTCTTATATTAATTGTAACAAAAAAAATACTCTTTGAAAAGAGTATTTTAAATATCAAAATAATATTTTGTATTATCTTTTTTTAAATTTAATACTGGTGCATTTTCTTCTTTTTCTTCACCATCTTCTAATTTTTTTAAATAATTAAATGCTTCTGTATCCGAAAGTGAATTTAATTTTTCTACTTCATCTGGACTAGCATTTAAAATTGTTTTAACATACTTCTTATATTTGTTTATTAATATATTTATTTTTTCCTTATTTGTAACCATTTAGGCATCTCCTCCTATGCGATTATATATTATAAAGTAAGTAAGGCAAAAAGTCAAACATCTAGCATTTATTTATAAATTCTTCTATTAACAATCTACTATTAATATCATTTTTCATTGATTCTGGATGCCACTGAACACCAACATAAAATTTTTTATTTTTATCTTCTACTCCTTCAATTACAAAATCATCACTATATGAACTAATATCCAAATTAGTATTAACAACACAATATTTATGCCTACTATTTACATACATACTGTTACAATTTAATATTTTATAAATAAAAGAATTATCTTTTATTGTAACTCTATGCACGTATTCATTTTTACTATAATGGTTATCTGTATCTAATAATTCAACATTACCATTAAATGCTTCTGCCATACACTGCATACCTAAGCATATTCCAAAAGTTGGTATATCTTTTTCATTTAAGTACCTGCAAAGTTTTAAATCAATATCACTGTAATTATCCCCTCCTGGTAAAATTATTCCATCACATATATTAATTATTTCCATTACTTTATTAAAGTCCATATCATCTGTTAAAACAATTCCAATTATAATAATATCAAAAGGATTTAAATAATTAATAATTTCATTACTAATTACCTTATACTTTTCTTCATTTCTAAGAACAATTCCAATTTTTTTCATATACACCTCATATCTATCATTAAATATAATATGAAAAGATATAGAAATTTATTATTAGTAGCAATATTTATATTTTTAGAATTATTTTTTTTGTATAACCCTAAATTTATAATAAATAACTTTAATAAAACATTAAATATATGTTTATATAGCTTACTACCCAGTATGTTTATATCAATTTTAATAAGCCAAATATTAATAAATTTAAATTTTGAAAGATATATTCCAAAAAAAATACAAAACGCTATAACAAAATTATTTAATATTTCGCCAAATGAATTTTCTTGTTTTTTATTATCTATTTTAAGTGGATACCCTAACAACGCAAAACTATTAAATGATAGTAAAAATTTAAATAATATAATTCATTATACAAATTTTGTTAATCCAATTTTTTTAATTACTACTGTTGGATGTTTATATTTAAAAGACATAAAATTAGCAATTATTATATTGCTAACACAATATATTTCTAATTTTATACTAGGTATATATTTCAGAAATAAAAATGAACCCTATAGCATTATAAAAACAAGTAAAAATATAAATTTTTTATCTATATATTCAAATTCACTAAAAAATACAATAATATCATTATCTATTATTTTCGCAAACATATTATTTTTTTCTGTAATAATTAGTATTGCTAAAACATTAATAGATATAAATCCTATAATTGATAGTTTGATATTTGGATTAATAGAATTTTCTAATGGTATATATCTTATTTCAATATCTACTTCAAATAAGTTTTTACAAGGTCTTATAATAACAATTATTATTACATTTGGTAGTTTTAGTATGCATATGCAAGAACTTTCATTAAATAAAAAAATAAGATACTTGAAATATATTAAATATAGAATAGTTAATATATTACTTTCTCTTATCATTTATTTTATACTATTTAGTTTTGTATAATTATTTTCATTATTTTATCTTTATCATTTACTTTAATATTAATTTTAATTATATAATAATTTTCTTGTTTAACTATTGAATACTTAGTACTCTTAAATTCACAGTTATCAGGTAATTCATATATAGTATTATCATATGTAATTGAATTATTATCAAATGATATAGTTTTATTATTTGGAACCCATTCTTTACTTGTAATAGTAATTGTATTTCCATTTGATGATACTGTAATATCTGCAGCAACACTAATATCACTATAAATTTTTTCAAGTAAAGTAGACTGATATACAGAATATTGTTGTTCTATTACAAGATCAGTTTCTTCACTACTTACAACTACAACAGTTTTAATTAAATAAACCATTACAATCATAATTAATGAAAAACTTACAACAACTTCTACTAATGTAAATCCTTTATTATTTTTCATATTTCCTCCTAATTACTATTACAAGATGATTGATCATATCCACAATATGTTATTTTAGCATATCCATTACCTTTTTTAGCTGATTTGCTTATTGGATTTGCAGACACATTTGTAGTACTTACTGTTTTTGTAGATATATCACTAGATTCATTACACTTATAACAATACATTACTTTATTCGTTAAAAGTGAATTACCTATATAACCTGAACCACCAGCTCCTCCACCATTTCCTGTAGCGCCACCTCCATAGAAACCAGAGCCGCCACCTCCAGCGGAATGTGTTCCAAGAATTATAGAACCACCTAATCCAAAATTACCTGCTGTAGAAGATGAACCAGACCCACCTGATGTTTGACTTCCTCCTGTTGCAGTTTGTCCTGTTCCAATATTACCTATATAACCACCAGCAGAACCACCTGAACCATTGTTATTATAACCGCTGTGACCACCGCCACCTCCTGAAACAATATAAATTTTATTTTTATTATTAGCACCAATAGAAGAAAGCGTTCCTTTTACTGAAGCAATGTGAGTAGCTCCTCCTCCACCAGTTGAATAACCATATGTACTATCATTATTACGTGAACCTGTTCCACCGCCATTATAACCGCCAAAACCATTATATTGACCTTTTTGACCAACTACAACATATAAAGTGTCCCCTTTGTTTAATTTAACACTTCCTGTTGAATATCCACCATAACCAACATCAGCAACAACATCACCTTGGGCTCCCCACACCTCTAAATTATAATATCCATCTGCTGGGGCTATATATGTTTGTTCTGAACCTGTATAATCAAAAGATGCATTAAATCCTTGACATGATGCTTGATCATATCCACAATATGTTATTTTAGCATATCCATTACCAGAATTACCTGTGATTGTTCCTGTTCCATCATGATTAGGCATTTTTTCATTACCCGCAACCATTTTTGCATTTTGAAATATTTTATTAGAATAATGATATGAACATTCTATATTAGTTGTACCATCTGTACATCCTGATTTAGGTGTAAGTGAAGATGCTGATGCAATTGCAACACATCCGGCATATCCAGATACATATGATGAACCTCCTCCGGCAGATGCTATATGTCCTGAATTAGATCCACCATAGTAACCTCCACCACCACCGGTAATAGCAGAATTACTAGTTGCAATTCCACCTCCTATACCAAATAAACCTGTTATTACACCAGAAGAAACACTGCTTGCTTGTGCACAATCAGTAGTAATTTTACCACCTGATGTTTGAGTAGCACCAAGCCCATAACAGTATTGATCAGATGTATTTGTTCCTTGAGATCCAGCACCACCAACAAGACTACCACCATAACCTCCTTGATTATATAATGTTTCTACATTTGAACCATTAAAAGCTCCGCCACCTCCTGCTGCAACCATTATCCTTGACTTTAAACTAGCATCATTATTCCACACACCACTAGAAAGTCTTATATCAGTAGCTCCTCCGCCACTTGCAAAAGAACGATTACAACAAGATTGTCCTCCAGTTGCACCACCACCATTATATCCACCTGATACAATTTGCGCAGTGCTAACACTACTTTTACTACCGTGTCCACCTACATGTATATATAAATTAGTTCCTTTTTCTAAATATATTTCACCATAAGTATATGCACCCTTTCCACCAGAGGCACTTGGAATTGAACTATAAGTATCAACATTACCACCTTGAGCTCCCCAAGCTTCTATCTTATAATATCCATTCATTGGAACAGTGTAAGTTTGTTCTGAACCTGTATAATTAAATTTAGCAATTGTTTGAATTTCTTCCTCTTCTTCACCACAACTAACGCCTACTAATGAATAACTATAATCATTATATATAACAATATATCTATATACACATTTACTATCATTTTCAATATTACTTAATTCTTTTTGTATATTTTTTTTAAGTACTCCACTGCTTATTAATTTAGTCATATCATATGTAGAAAAATATAATTGTTTTACATTTAATTCTTTAAAAAAAGTTACATTGTTTACTTTTATACTTTGTCCATTTAAATAATTATTAACATCTATATATCCATTTGTATTTGCATTAACTTTAAAATCATTTACATATTTATATAAATACTTTTTAACAGCATTCGCACTATATAATCCATCTACAGTATTATATTTTGTTAATTCATTTTTTTCTTTCACATAAGACTCCATAGAATTAACATATAAAGTAGTTATCGCAAGTGCTACAACTGTTAATACTATGATAGTTTCAGCTAAAAAATATCCTTTATTATTATTTTTTAACATTTTTATCACCCTATTCTTGATATTCTTATAGAAATATTATATAATATTTTTAGGATAAATACTAGGGGTAAAAATGTATTTATAAGAATAAAAAAGATAAAAAGAGGGTAAATTTATGTTAAAGACGTTTAATTTTGAAAAACTACCAATAGTTGAAATAGTTAATGAAATAATTATAGATGCTACTAAAAACAGGGCCAGTGATATTCATATTGACCCATTTAATGATGTATTAAAAATTAGAATAAGAATTGATGGAACACTAATAGATTATGCAACTGTTCCAAATGATTATAAGAAAAATTTAGTAACAAGAATAAAAATAATTGCAGGAATGAATATTACAGAAAATAGATTACCTCAAGATGGTGCTATAAAAACATCCCTTAATGGTATTCCTCTTGATATGCGTGTATCTTCACTTCCTACTAATAATGGTGAAAAAATAGTTATTCGTATTCTTGATTATTCTATGAGTATACAAGGTCTTGAAAAATTAGGATTTACTAAAGACAATTTTGAAAAAATAATGAAAATGATAAATTTACCAAATGGAATTATCCTCGTAACAGGTGCTACTGGTACAGGTAAATCTACTACAGTATATTCTATCTTACAAAGATTAAATAGTGAAGAAGCAAATGTTATTACAGTTGAAGACCCAGTTGAAATGGATATTCCAGGTGTAAACCAAGTACAAGTTAATAGTGAAATTGGTCTTACTTTTGCTAATGTACTTAGATCTATATTAAGACAAGACCCTGATATAATTATGATTGGTGAAATTCGTGATGATGAAACAGCTACCATTGCAGTTCGTGCATCAGTTACAGGGCATTTAGTATTATCAACAATACATACAAATAACTCTCTTAATACAATTGAAAGACTTCTTGATATGGAAGTTGAAAGATATTTACTTGCTGCTTCATTATCTGGAATAATTTCTCAAAAACTTGCTAGAAAGTTATGTCCACATTGTAGAAAAAAAATTACACCTACTCCATATGAAAAATATTTATTTAAGAAAAATCTTGGTGTAGATCTTAACGAAATATATGTTGCAGGTGATGGTTGTGATAATTGTATGAATGGTTATCGTGGTCGTATCGCAATACATGAAGTATTACTAATAGATGAAGATATTAGAGATGCAATTTCAAATAATATTAGAAAAGAAGAATTAAGAAAACTAGTATATAGTGAAAATGTACATACACTTTTACAAGATGGACTTATTAAAGTTGCTCAAGGATTAACTTCATTTGAAGAAATAATTAAATTAATTGAATTAGATGTTGAAGATATAGTTATTCCAAAAGGTGAAAATGCAGAAAATAATAATGTACAAAATAATAACATTGAACAAAAATAAAACATATCACAAGTGAAATGCACCCCTTAGGGTAGACATCAATAAAAAAACAGTTCAAAAAGAAATGTGTTAAAATACACTTCCGAAAGGAGGTGTATTTTTATGGCTTTAAAAGGGCAAAAATTCAAAAAATATTCTCTTGAAGAAAAAGAAAAAATAATAAAAAAATGTAATGAGGGAATATCAAGCTCATATTTAGAAAAGGAATATGGTATTTCTAACAATACTATTAGACAATGGAAATATAAATTAAGAAAAAATGGGACTCTTGTTAATCAAAAACGTGGAAGATTGAAAGAATCAAATTTAACTAAAGAGGATTGGAAAGAAAGATATGAAATATTAAAAAAATACCAGGCCTTCCTCAAGGCACAACGAGAGAAAAAGTAACGTTTATAAATTTATATAGAAATAATTATAAACTTACTAACATGTGTACCGTATTAAATATAAGTTCTAAAACTTATTATAAGTATAGAAATAAGGAAGATCCTGATTATTATGATTATTTAATAATAAAAGAAATATTTGATGATTCTAAAGGTACATATGGATATCGTAGGATTGTTGATGGCCTACTCCAAAAATATGGTGTAATTATGAATGGAAAGAAGGTATTAAGAATAATGAAAAAATATTATTTAATGGCTGAATATATAAGAAAGTCAAAGAAAAAACATAAAAATGAAAGAATAGAAAATAATGTTAAACCAAATTTATTAAATAGAAATTTTAATACTGATGCGCTAAATAAAGTATGGGATACTGATGTAACATATTTAATATTTAAAGGTTCTAGAGCTTATTTATCTACAATAATTGATTTATATGATAGACATGTTGTTTCTTATAAAATATCTAAAAATAATGATAATAAACTTGTCATGGATACTTTAAATGAAGCATTAGATAAAGAAAAAGATGTACATGGACTGATCATTCACAGTGATCAAGGTTTCCAATATACATCTTATGAGTACAAAGCTGTATGTGAATCAAATGGAATTCAAATATCTATGTCTAGAAAAGGAACTCCAATAGATGATTCACCAATAGAAAGCTGGCACGCTCTTCTAAAAAAAGAAACTTTGTACAATAATAATATTACATCTTTACAAGAATATATTCAACTTGTAGAAGAATGGATATTATTTTATAACACAACTAGATTAAAGTCAAAAGTTAAGAAAAAGATAAAAACTTACACAAAAAGAGAAAAATAACTTTTCTCTTTTTAATATATGGCTTTTTTTATAATGTCTCCTAAATAGGGTTCACATCATGACCGAATAATCTTTTAATTTTCATTACTAATTATTTTTTCTAATTCAATTCCTATTTTTTTTATGATTCCAACAACTAATGCATTACCCATCATGAAGTTTCTTTTTTTATCTGTCATACCTGTATTAGTCCAATTATCTGGAAAGCAATTTATTCTTTCACATTCAATTGGTGTTAATAATCTAATTTTCTTAGTTTTATAATCCTCAACTATATGTGTAGTTCTACTTATTCCACCCTCACTAGTTAACATTGTTCTAGCTGGAGCTTCTAAGTTATCAGGACATGGCATTGCACCTTCGGTATAGAAATATTCTTCTCCATTAGGTTTTACTCTTGGAATTCTTTTATTATCTTTAAGATATTTAAATTTCTTATAAGCTTCATCACTTAAAAAGAATTTTTTATCAACTTCTTCGTGTTGAATAATTTTCTTTAAAGGGAAAACTTCATCACAATCTGCAGATACTTTTGATGTATATACTTTACCATTCATCATAATACCAGCATTATAGAATTGTGATTTAAACTTGCCACTTACTTCAACTAAATCTTTGAATGAATCTTTTGATAAATTAGTTGTATTAAATTCTAATTCAACATCTTTAATTGGAAATTGTTTAACAAACATTCCATCTTTAAAAATTATATCTTTAGGATTACTCTTTGATAATGATTTATAATACTCAGTAGATTTATGATATGCAAATATAAATACTCTTCTTCTTTTCTGTGGTAAACCATATTCTCCAGCATTTATAACTCTCCATTGAACTGCATATCCATTGTCTAGAAAACTTCTTAAAATAATACCAAAATCTCTACCTCTTTGCTTAGCAGGAGATAATAATAATCTATCAACATTTTCTAAAAGTATAAATGGTGGCTTTTTAGCTTTTAATATATCATTAATTGCCCACCATAAAACGCCTTTTTTACCTTCAATACCTTTGCTATTTGAAAGAGTTTGAGCAACTGAATAATCTTGACATGGAAATCCACCAACTAAAAGTGTATGATTAGGAATTTCTTTTTTATTAACTTGGAATATATCAACATTACTTGCATCTTTATCACCAAATCGTTTAACATAACAATCAAAAGCTTCTTGAGTTTTAGTTGCAGGTTCCCATTGATTAGCCCATACAAATTTCCAATTCCCATTTTCTTTAACTTTATTTTTTATAAGTTCAACTTTATTTAAACCACATCTAAATCCACCAACACCAGCAAATAATTCTACTACAGTTTTTTCCATGATTTATACCTCCTGACATTGTCTAATTACTATAAATATATTATAATATATTTAGCAGAAAAGATCAACTTTTGGCTTATTATATTATATAATATTAAATTAAAAAGATCAACTATATAATTATATTTTAAACTAATTTTTTAATTAAAACAAGATCGAAAGGAGAAATTTTATGAAAAAAGGTAGATTATACAACAGACAAGAAATAGAAATAATATCAAAATCTGCAGTTGGCAAGTCGGTTAACGATATTTTAAATGAAGAAGTTATAACAATTGAAAATGAAAATGGATCTAATAAAGGTGGACTAGGTCAACTTGTAGAACAGTTCTTATTTGGTATTCAAACTAATAGTGATTCTGACCCAGATTTTATGCCAGCTGGTATAGAACTTAAAGTAACTCCTTATAAAAAATTAAAAGATGGAAGACTATCAGCAAAAGAAAGATTAGTTTTAAATATAATTGACTATATGAATGAATATAAAAATGAATTCAATTCAAGTCATTTTTGGTTTAAAAATAACACAATTCAGTTATTATGGTATTTGTGGGAACCGGATAAAGATAATAAAGATTTAAAAATAACTCATGAAAAATTATTTGAGTTGGCTAAAAGTGAAGATTTAAAGCAAATAGAGAAAGATTGGAAATATATAATAAAGAAAATTAAAAGTGGTAAAGCCCATGAACTTTCAGAAGCTGATACAATGTATTTAGGTGCTTGTACAAAAGGTGAAAATAGTTCATCACTTCGAGAACAACCTTTCTCCAAAATAAAAGCAATGCAACGAGCATTTTGTTTTAAGACTTCATATATGACTCAACTTGTTAGAAAATACATTGGTAATTATGATGATGTAGAATCAATCTTAAAAAACACATCGGAGTCATTTGATATCTTCATAAATAATATAATCAATAAATATAAAGGTAAAACTACTAAAGAACTTATGTCATTGTTTAATATTGATTCAGATGCTAAAAGTATAAATAATATGATTATATGTAGAATGTTTAATATAAATAGTGATTTAAGAAACACAGATGAATTTTTAAAAGCAAATATTATTCCTAAAACAATAAGGGTTGAGGAAGACGGAAGAATAAAAGAGTCTATGTCATTTCCTGCATTTAGATTCAAAGACTTGGTAAATCAAAATTGGAATGATTCAGATTTAAAGGTAGAATTAGAATCTACAAAATATATGTTTTTCATTTTTAGAAAAACAAATAATGATTATATATTTGATGGTATTAAATTATGGAATATGCCAGAACTTATACTAGAAAACGATATACGAAAGATGTGGTGTAAAACTAAGGCTATCATAATGTCAGGTAATATAGTAAAAGAAATCGATGATAGGGGAAATAGATTAACAAATTTCCCAGGTATGAAAGATTCAAAGTATATGCATGTTAGACCACATGCGAGAGATGCAAGTGATACTTTTGAGCTACCGGTACCTGATAAATTAACTGGTGCTAGTGAGTACACTAAACAATGTTTTTGGATAAATTCAAGTTATTTAGAAGAAATAATTAAGGATGATGATGTAATATCTACTGATGATAATTCTGTTAAGAAAATTAAGAATTATGATATAGATTTTGATAATAATGAATTTGAAGTTCATGAAGAAGCAGTTAGTTATGGTGAAAAAGATACTGATAAAATAGATTATTCGAAATTCAATATTTTTGAATTATACGAATACGATATTCCAATGGCGACAATATCAAGACTGGCTGATTTGAGAATATCCCCATATGAGATATATTTAAATGGTATTAATTCGTTAGATGACGTTGATATTTCTCTAAATAAAAAGAATAGTGTAATAGATGCTGTAAATAAAATGATTAAATCTAATGATATTAACAGAACTATAGTAGAACTAAATTATCAAGGAATTACATTATCAAAATGCTTGGAGTATAAAGAAAATAATTTAACTGTACCATTTCTTCTTTTGTCAACTGATGAACAGGTACTACAATATAATATAAAATCAGCAATGCATGAAAGAATTAAAGATGCAATAAATAAGAATAATTTGGTTATAGAAGAATCATATAACAATAATAAAACAAGCATTATATTAGAAAATGAATTAAAGAAATATAGCGATGATAATCCTATAAATAGATATATACTAATGAAACGTATGGAAAAAATCAGTGGTTACAACATAGAAAATTTTACTGAAGATTTTAATTTATTAAATAATCTTGGAAAAATTGGTATAAATAATTTTGGCGTTTATTATAAAAAAGACAGTATTAGAGATTATATAAAACAAAACTATGATGAAAAGGTTTCTTGCATTTTATTAGATAGATTAGATGGATTAACACTTGAAGAAATTGGCGAAAAAAATGATATAACTAGAGAAAGAGTTAGACAAATATGCAAGAAGCAGTTTGATAGAATAATATCATTAAATTATTATGAAGATAAATATTCTGATGTATTTGAAAAGTATGAATGGACAAAAAAACTATTTTGTGAATTGTTTAATTTAGATTATTATGTATATGAATTTTTAAATTTAAAATATGAAAAAGGAAAAGAAAATATTAATGGAATTTTATTTGATGATAAATTTAATGATGAAATAAAAAATAAATATAAATCATTAAATAATATATCAATAAATAATAACGGAAGTATTATTAATAACACGAACGATGTCTTAATAGAAATATTAAAAGAAAATCAGGATAAACAGTTAACTTATTCTGAAATTTTAAAAATATACAATGAACAATTAAATGAATATAGTGAATTGAAACTAGCAGAATTAGATGAGAGAACACTAAGTTCAAGACTATCAAGAATGGAAAATACTATAATGGGATATCATCAGACAGTAAGATATTATGATTATTCAAAAATATCGACTGAAAATATAGAAGTATTAGAAGATATGCTAAATTTGGATGATGGATTTTATTCAACAGAATATCTATTTGAAAATAATAAATCATTCATGAAAGAAATAAATCTTTTTGATTGTTATGAATTGCATAATTTATTAAAGTATAAAATTGATGATGATAAAAACAATGTTTACTTCATTAGGATGCCAAATTTTCTTGTTGGTTATGAAGATAAAAATGAATTTTTGATTGATAAAATTAATGAATATGCACCGATTTCTTTATATGATTTTGTTGATATGCTACATGATGATTATGGACATTATAAGCCAACAATGTTTGCTTATATTGGACAGTATTTGTCAGAATATCTTAATGGTAATGTATTGGAAACAGCCACTTATTTAATTGATAATGATGTAAGAGATAAGCTTGTTAACAATTTGCATGATGACATCTACAGTACAAAATATATTAAAGAATTATTTGTAGAATATGGAATAGATATTTCTAAAAATGTATTTACAAGAACAAATTTTGATTCTATAGGCTATTGTTTTAGAAATGGGTATATTATAAAAAAAGAATATAGTAGTATTAATAAATATTTAGAAATCAAATCAAATCAAAATTCTATAATAAGAATTGATACCGATTTATTAAAATGTGGATCAATATATAATACAATCAATGATTATTGCAAAAGTTATAATATTTTTAAGGTAAATAATGGATTATATATACCTAAATTAATGATGAATGAAAAAGGAATTAATAGATTAAAGATAAGTGAAATTATCAAAGAAATGAAGAATGTATTTAGTGATACGGTATATTTTAGTGTAGAAAATATAAAAAATGAGATTAATATACAAAATATAGTGGATTTAGGATTTGATGATGAGTTTATTGAAAATATTGTTTTCTACAATAGTGAAATATCTACTTTAAGAATTAATAACCATAAATTATTTTCTTTCTTAAAAAAGAAGATGAGTATCCAAACATTTATTGAAGATGAAATGGATAAATATAGAAGTATATCAATAGGTGATTTTGTAAATGACGTTAATGAAGAATACTCAATTGATCTTACATATGATGTTGTTAAAGGTTACGTATATGGATTATCAAATATTTATTATAGTCAAATTTTAGATAAACTATATGTCGATAAAGAAGATTTTTATAAGGAGATTTACGATGAATAATAAAATTGATTTAAATGTAATTAGAGAAAACGGCGAAGTCGTTGGAACTAAAAAAATGAATATTAATGGTGTAAAGAAAAATATGGAGGTTTTTCGTATACCACTTGATCAATTATACTATAATGATCAAAATGATAGAATTGCTACTTATATAAGTAAATATAATTCAGAAAACAAGAATATAAATGATTTACCTTTGAAAGAAAGAAATGAAATTATAGAAAAATATATTATTTCTTCAGATAAAGAAAAATTTATAGGAACAAAAAATAATATAGAGCAATTTTCTCAATTGGAACCTGGTGTTGTATTGACTGATGGACGTGTAATAGATGGTAATAGAAGATTTACTTGTTTAAGAGCTTTACACAAGGAAACTGGGAAACAAGAATATAATTACTTTGAAGCAGTAATTTTAGACAGTAATATTGATGAAAAGCAAATTAAAATTATGGAATTAATATTACAACAAGGTAGAGAGGAAAGAGTTGACTATAATCCAATAGAAAAATTAGTTGGTATTTATAGAGATATTGTAAAAACTGGCAGATTGACTGTTGCTGAATATGCTAATAGTATTGGGACTAAAAATAGTGATGTAGAAAAATCTGTTGAACTTGCAAAAATGATGGAAGATTTTCTTGAATATATAAATGCTCCTGAAGAATTTTATATTGCGAAAGATTTTAAAATAGATGGACCATTAAATGAGTTATATACTATTAAGAAAAGAATCGGGTCAGATGATGAAAAATGGAATAAAGTTAAAATCACATTGTATGATAATATAATTATGAAAACCAAAAGCGATGGTAGTGGAGATATTACTAGAAATATAAGAGATTTTGGTAAAAAAATTGTATCTAATGAAGAATATTTTGAAAAATATTATGAAAAACATGAACCATTATCTAGAAAACTTAATCAAAAATTAAATGAATGCGATGGAACTATTACAACTGACTATATACGTAATAATATAAGAAATGATTCTGAATTAAGCGAAGAAATGGACAAAATATTTAATGAGGCTATCTATTCTGCAAAGAAAGATGAAATAAAGAATATTCCTATTGAAACAATTAATAGTATTAATAATGATTTAAGTAAATTAGATATAGCGGCTGTTTGCAGATTACAAGGAGAATCTAAAACAGACTTTATGAAGCAATTTGATATTTTACAAAACAAACTAGCTGAAATAAAGGAAGAAATAGAAAATGGAATCAACTAATTTATCAAATTTTAAATTTGAATATTCTTATGACACACAAAAAGATGATGTTGCAAGTGATTTTTATGAAAAGGCATTAAAGTATGCAAAGTATTATGATAGAATATCTGCATTTTTTGATTCAAAAATATTATCATATTATTCTGATGGGATAGAAAATTTATATTACAATCAAGGAAAAATAAGATTTATCTTTTCTGAAGAATTAACAGAATCAGATTATAATTTGATGAAAGATGGATATGAAGCTAGAGCAGTTAATCAGTTAAGTGAAAAATTTGATAATGAACCACTTGACGAAATTGATAAAACTAATTTATCAAATTTGGCATTTTTAATTGAAAATGGATTAGTGGATATTAAAATTGCTTTTGTAAATCCAGGTATTTTACATGAAAAACTGGTATTATATATGATGAATTTGGAAATAATATATATTTTAGAGGTTCTAATAATGAGACAGTTGCTGCTCTAGAAGCTAATCATGAATTGTTTGAAGTATCATGTAGCTGGGACAATCAAGAAATTGAAAATAAAAAAATATTTCACGCAAAAGAATATTTTGAAAAATTATGGAATAATCAAGTTGATAATATTGTTGTGGTACCTATACCAGAAATAATATTCAAAAAAATTGCAGTATATAATCAAGGAAAATTAATCTTAAAAAATGAGATTAATTATGATGATGCAATAATTGCTGATATTACTGATACTAATAGTTTTTTTGTCCGTAATAATTTAATTGATAATGTAGATATTGATAAAACATTTGATTATAAAAACTTTATAAGGTATTCTTTAAAAGAATATAAAGATGGTAATTATTATTTTGGAAATATTAGTTATATAAAAATTAAAGAATTATTAAAGCATTGGGAGAATTTATCATCTTCAATAAATAGGAAATTTATTGAAACGCCAAAATTAAGAAGATATCTTGAAGATAAAAATTATCAAATTGAGAAAATTAAAGAATTAGGAAAGCTAATAAAGAAACAAGATTCGTTTGTTATAGATAAATATAATAGTTTTGCAAATATAGTAAATAAGGAATTAGAAAGACCATTAAGAAAAAAACAGATGTGGGATGCATTTTTTATTACTGAGATGATTAAAAGTGCAAATTATTCCGTTCCTGGTGCTGGTAAAACATCCATTGTGTATGGTGCTTATTCGTATTTAACATCTAGAGAAAAAAACAAAATTGATAATATGGTAGTAGTAGGGCCAATCAGTTCTTTTAAATCATGGATTGATGAATATCATGAATGTTTTGGAGAAAAAAGGAACTTAAGAGTATTAAATATCTTAGATAAAAAATTTAGAAATAAGGAAGAAAAAATTACTGAATTAAAACTAAATGCTAAATCTTATAATTTGATATTAATTAATTATGAAGGTTTAAATTCCTTAAAAGAAGTATTATTAGAAGTAGTTGATAATAGAACGATGTTAGTTTTTGATGAAATTCATAAAATAAAGGCAGTTGATGGAGTATGGTCAAGTGCAGCATATTATATTTGTAAAAATGCAAAATATAAGGTTGCTTTGACAGGAACACCAATACCAAATTCATATGTAGATTTATATACTCAATTAAATATTCTATTTACTGATGAATATAATACCTTTTTTCATATGACACCTGCAGAATTGGGAAGTAAAAATCCAGTGGTTGCAGATAAAATCAATAATTTAATTTATCCATTTTTCTGTCGAACTACAAAAAATGATTTATCGGTTCCAATACCAAATCAAGATTCTAAAATAATTAGTTATATGAATGAAAAGGAAAGTAAATTGTTTGAACTTCTTCACAGAAAATTTAATCAAAATCCTTTGCTATTATATATTAGGTTATTGCAGGCCTCTACGAATCCTAAGTTATTATTAAATAAAATTGATTATGATGTTTTAAGAAATATATACGAAGATGAAGAAGAAAATGAAACATTAATCAATCTAGATAATGAATTAGATGATATAACAGATAATTATGATAACACTGGAGAATTTGATGAATCTGAAAAACAATTTATTAAGTCATTTGATATGACATCTAAGTTTTGGGATGGGATTGATAAAATTAAATCATTAGTTAGTGATGGAAAAACTGTTCTTGTTTGGGGTATTTTTGTAAATACCATTGACAGAATTAGCGAAGAGTTAAATAAATTAGGTATTTCAAACAAAATTATATATGGATCAATACCTGTTGAGGAAAGAGAAAAAACAATAGAGGAATTTAAAAATAAAGAAATACAGGTTTTAATAACTAATCCTCATACAATGGCAGAATCTGTTTCATTGCATAAACAATGCCATGATGCAGTATATTTTGAATACAGTTTTAATTTAACTCATATGCTTCAATCTAGAGATAGAATTAATAGATTAGGTTTAAATGAGAATCAATATACACAATATTATTATTTATTCTTAATGAGCAAAGATGGTGAAGATGATTCAATTGATTTTAAAACTTATAACAGACTTAAAGAGAAAGAACAAGTCATGTTGGATGCAATCGAAGGTGAACGCATAGTATCAATTAATTTTGATGTGCTTGATGACTTAAAATGTATAATGAATAATAATTAAAGGTGATATTTGTGAAAAACGATGATTTATTTAGTTATTTAGTTGCTACAGATGAATTAGATGGATTTTTAGGATATAAAAATAAAATTCTTACTAATAAGATTAAGTGTATTAATTGTGGCGATATTTTAGAATCCAAGACACCAAATGATTTTAAAAGGTGTTCATGCGGGAAAGTTGCGATAGATGGTGGACATGAATATTTAAAAAGAATAGGTAATGAAGAAGATTATATTGAATTATGCGAAATGAATGAATAAACTACCGATAACGGTATAATATAATTATTGATTGTGTCACATGCGTCACTTAAATATATAGGGGTATACCTGATAACAAGTGTCGTAAGTGTCATAAAACCAAATTGACTAGAGTAATCTGGTCTTTTTTTGTGGTATAATATATTAAATTAATTCTTTTCAGGAGGTTGTATGATATCAGAAATTAAACTTAAAGATGCTGCCACTTATAAAGAAGAAAAATTGGCACCCAAAAAAATTAATTTTATATATGGAAATAATGGGACTGGAAAAACTACTATTTCTAGATTTATTGAAAATCCAAAAGAGTTAAAATTTAGTAAATCCAAACTTATTTTTGACGAAGTTGGGGAATGTAATAAATTAATTTATAATCAAGATTTTGTAAAAATAAACTTTAATCCAGAAACTGGACTACGAGGCATATATACTTTTGGTGAAGAATCAGAAGAAAAATATAAACTCATTGAAAAACTAAAAAAAGATAAAGATGAATTAAAAATAAAACTTATACAGAATAAAATAAAAATTGACAATACGAATAATAGTATTATTGATATTAAAAATAAAGCTACTAATAAATTATGGGATACTTTAAAAAAGAAATATTGCGATAATACTCCAGAATTATATAAAGGATATTTAGGGAAAAAAGACCAATTTTTTTCTAAATGTATTAGTATAGAATATACTGATGATGTTTTAGATAATGACAAAATTGTCAAAGAATATAATTTATTATATAAAGAAGAACCTATAGAAAAGAAATTAATACAATCGGTAGATTTTATTTCAATTATTCCTATTAAAAATAGTGAAATATTTCAAACTGAAATTATTGAAAATAAAGATATTAAGTTGTCAAAATTGATTGATGATTTAAATAATGGTAATTGGGTTGAAGAAGGTCTATCATATTTAGAACATTCAGATAATAAATGTCCGTTTTGCCAACAAGACATTACAAAAGAATTTATTAATAAAATATATGGACTTTATGATGGAAAATATAAAAAAGAAAAAGATGAGTTTTTTCTTAAAAGAAACTCTTTGATAAATAAAATAGATGAATTCAAGAATTTTATATTAGAAAATGCTTTATTAATAGATGATTCTAAATTGATTGCAAATATTAATTTATATTTTGATAAAACTTTAGAAGAATTATTAAAAAAAGAAAAAGATTTAAAATATAAATGTATTTTTCCTGATAATGACGAGATTTTTGATAAAATTGGAAATAAGATAATTGAAGTAAATAAATTAATAACTGAAAATAACAATAAGATTAAAGAAATATCTACAAGTAGACAAAAATTATCAGCTGATGCATGGAAATTTATAAGAAATAGTTGTGAACCTGATTTGAAAGAATATTTTGAAGATATGGAAAAAAATAATATAGAATTAAAAAAAGTTATTGAAGATAATGAAACGATTAATAATAGTATTCGAGAAATTGATGTTGAAGTTAAAAAATTAGAGGATTCTATTACAAGTATTACTAAGACAATTACACAAATTAATACCACATTAGAAAAATTTAATTTTACTAATTTTAAATTAAAAGAAAATGAAGATCATTTAACGTACTCAATTATTCGTCCTGATGGCTCTAATGCATCATCAACATTAAGTGAAGGAGAATTTAGTTTTATTTCATTTTTATATTTTTATAATCTTATTTTTGGTAGTAGAACGAGAAGCGGATTAGAGGAAGATCATATTTTAGTAATTGATGATCCTGTAACCAGTATGGATAGCAATACTTTATTTATTATTAGTACTCTTATACGAGAATTGATAGAAGTATGTTTAAATGATAGAAGGCATATAAAACAAATATTTATTTTTTCTCATAATTTATATTTCTTTAAAGAAGTTACATATGGTTATGATGAGGGAGCAAAAAAATCTGTTAGAGATAATATTGAATATTCTGTTGTTTCTAAGATTAATGGAGAATCTAAAATTAAAGCATTCGGACATAGTAATCCTGTTAAAACATCATATGAATTATTATGGAATAAATTAAGAAAAAAAGAATTTGATGATGATTCAATGCAAAATACTATGAGAAGAATTTTAGAACAATTTTTAAAAATGATTGATTATGGTGGCCCAAATAATCGCAATACAGAATTAATTAACAAGTTTGAAGATGTTGAAAAACCTATTGTTAAATCATTGTTGAGTTATATAAATGATGGCTCTCATAGTATTATGGATGATTTATATATTTCACGTGATGCAACAGCTAATGAAAAAGCATTAAATATCTTTAAGCAAATATTTGTAAAATTAGGTTTTAAAAATCACTATAATCGAATGATGAATGAAAATGATAACGAAGATAAATAATCTTACATATAAAAACTAGATGAGTTTGATTCATCTAGTTTTTATATTCTATAAATTAATCATTTGTGATGTTTTTCTGTCAACTATCTTTAACCTATATTTATCATTTCATATCTTATCTAATTTATCATAATCAAATATTCCATCAAGTAATGGATTGGTAAATCTAGTTAAAGCTGAATTGACTTGTTGTTCTATAGTACATTCCCATAATGCACTCATTTCATATCTTACAGCCAAATAATGAGCTACATATTCATACATATACTTTATTAAATATTTATCTATTTTTTTATCAAATGGAATTATTATGTTTAAAAACTCTTCATCAGTGATATTTCCACAACTATTTTTTCTTATCATTTTTATTCCTCTCTTTATCATTTTACCCATCAGTTACCCATCAATTTTAGTGAATTTTGATGGGTGGAATTGTACTTTTTTAAACTATGTATCTTGAAAACGTTGATTTTAAAGGGATTAAATAGGTATGATTTACCCATTGCGCTATGCCCCCTGAAGAGAGCAGGCCCCCTAGTGTCGATCGTTCGCGTGCTAACCTTGTTTGGCGATGGGTATGGCATTCACAACTTTTCTGCTCTCTTTCATTTTGTTATACCTTCAATCTATCTAAAAACTAATGTCATAATAGAAAGTGGTAATGGTAGTAGTACTAATCCGTATATACTTTCTTTAGATGTGTAAATGAATATGAAATAAGTTATATATAAAAATATATTGTTAATACTAATATTGGTGATATTATGCAATATGATATTAGAAGTGATTTATTAATTGAGGCATTGTCTATTGATACTGATGGTATAGTAAGTGATGTTAGAAATGAAAATAATTTAACGATTACAACTGTAGATGTAATTGATGAGGATATTACTAAAAAAAAGAAGGGAAAATATATTACTATTGAGTTTAATGATATAAATAGTGATAAAGAAAATCTTAAGATTGAGTTAAGAAAGTCGCTTGAGTATTTGTTTAAAATCAATAATATAATGAAGGATAGTAGTGTTTTAGTTATTGGTCTTGGTAATGCAAAAAGTACTGCCGATAGTTTGGGTCCTTTGGTGATAGATAATATAATAGTAACAAGGCATTTAGAGGAACTTGGATATAATAATATGAGAACTGTAAGTGCAATAAAACCAGGTGTAAAGGGGGAAACTGGTATAGAAACTAAGGATATAATAAAGGGAATAATAGATGTAATAAAACCGGATTTTATTATTGCTATTGATTCTCTTGCTAGTAGTTCTATATCAAGGATAAATAAGACAATACAACTTACTGATACTGGTATACATCCTGGCAGTGGTGTAGGTAATAAGAGAGAAGAATTGAGTAAAGATACAATATCTATTCCTGTTATAGCTATAGGTATACCTACTGTTTGTGATGCAGTTACAATAGTAAATGATACGATAGAAGAGGTATATAAGCATTTTGCAATAACTACTAAAAGTATAAACAATCCAGTATTTAAAATGACACCATTATCTAGTATAAAAGTTGATAATTATACTCCATTAAATAAAGATGAGAAAGAGAAATTATCTGGATTAATAGGAACTCTTTCTTATGAAGATAGAAAAGCTTTAATATACGAGGTTCTTTTGAAAACAAATTATAATTTAATGGTAACACCTAAGGAAATAGATTTTATAATAGATAAATTAAGTGATTTAATAAGTATAGGTATAAATGAAGTTTTACATGATTTTAATCTATAATCGACAATTTTTATAATATGATTTATATATTATTTAATTGGGTGATTTTATGAAGTTAAAGGGAAGAAAACATATTTTATTAAAACCATTATTAGTTTTAGTATTTATGTTTTTTATTTGTTATATGACAATAGAATATTTAAGTAATAATATAGAAATATCTAATGAGGAATATGTTCGGTTATTACTTAGTGATTCTTATAAGAGCAAAGATAGTAATTTTTATTATAATGTGATTAGTTTTTTTACTGATAAATTTAATCCGAAGGAAATGCTTAATATTCCCGAAAATAAGGAAGTTAAGATAAAAAACAAATTTGTTAGTAATCCTAATAAAAAGATTATTACTGATCCAGTATTATATATTTATAATACTTATCAATATGAAGAATATAATAGTAAAGATAATATATTTGATATTACGCCTAATGTAATGATGACTTCATATATATTAAGTGAGAAATTAAATAATTTGGGTATAAGTAATATAGTTTTGGATATAAATTTAGATAGTTTAAATGATAGTGATTATATGAAAGTAACTAATAAAATATTAGCAGATAAGAAAAAGAAATATCCTAGTTTAAAATATTTTATTGATATTAGTCGTGATAGTATAGATTCTAATGTTAAAAGTATTAAAATAGATAATAAGAACTATGCTAGAATATTATTTATGATAAATAAAAGAAGCACTAATTATAGTGATAATTTAGAACTTGTTTTGAAATTGAATTCTAGATTGAATGAAATTTATCCAGGTATAACAAGAGGAATAAGTAAAGATGAGAATAGTGATTATGATGGGATTAGAATTGAATTTGGCAATATTTTTAATGATTATGATGAGGTAATTAATACTGTAGATGTGTTTTCGAATATATTTAAAGAGGTATTATATGAATAAAGAATCTGCTGTAAAAACTGTATTTATTTTGCTGTTTATATGTTTTTTAACTATTTATATATCACAGGCAACTGGCTATTATGAGTATAAACTTCATAAGAAAGCAGAATTAACAAAGGAACAAATAAAAAAGTTTGAAAATGATGTTAAGAATAATGAAAAAATTGATTTAAATGATTATTTAAAGGATGGTGTAAAAGATTATTCAAATAGTGTTTCTAAAATGGGAACTGATTTTTCTAATGTAACTAGTAAATATATAAAAAAAGGAATAGATGGTATGTTTAAAATTATAGATAGTTTGCTTACGTAGTTTACAAAATACTCATTTTAAGATATTATTATAATGTGGTGGATTATATGAACGATTTAAGTAAGTATAAGTTAAGTTATAATGATTATAAAATAGATATTAGTGTTATAAATAAATTGTGTTTAGATATAGATGGTGATAATAAGGAATTGTCAATCTTGGAAGTTGTAGTTACAAAAAAGAACGGAAGTGTTGTTTATTTGGGTGATTTTTATGGATTGCTTCCTAAGGTTTTGAGTAATGATGAGATTAGCAAAATGATATCTTATTTAATGGATAATATTGATTATATATTATATGAAAATTCTAGGTTCATTGGAGTGTTTGATGGCAAAGAAGTGACTTTAAATGATAAAATAACTGCTGTTTTAAGAAGAAAAATGAATAATAGTAGTGAACTTGAATTAAAGAACATTTATGAAGAATATATGAGTATGAAGAAAGATACAAAAGAACATGTGAAATATGCTCATTTTTTAGAATTATATTTTAATAGCCATAAGATACCAGATTCAATAGTAGGATCTTACTTAGGAAAAAGAAGAAAATCTATATTGGATTATGATGATGTTTCTTGTGAAATAAAGAAAGATTTTAATATGAATGTTTATGATAGTACATCTACTTATGAATATGAGAATAATTTGGAATTATTAAGTAAATTAAATATAGAAATAAATGAAAAAGTAGAGGAACTTAAGGTATTAGAGAGTTTTATTAATAAGATAGATGATTTGTTAATGTTTCAAAATAATAATATTAAAACGAAAAAAGAGATTGGAACTATTGAACAAGAATTAGATGAATTGAAAATGTTTGACAAAAGAAAAAAAGAATTGAAGCAGAGATTAAAAGAATTAAAAAATGGATTTATTAAAATTGATATGGTTAAAGTGAGAGATGAATTAAAAGTTGATATTTCAGAAAGGTATACGAGTAAGTATGCGGATACTCATGGTATAATAGCTTTATATGATAGGTTATCTTTAGAAGATTTATATCAAGTGTTTAATGAAATACATAGTGTAAGAGAAAGACAGCATTTGAGGTTGTTAGATAAGTATAATAATGTATCTGAAATGGTTCATTATCATGAAGAAAACTTTGTTGATATTGGAGATTTATATGATAGAGTAGATAATAGTAATAGAAAAAAATCATAAAAAAAAGAAAAATTATTGACAGTAAAATTGTACTATGCTATAATTTATCTTGTCTTGGGGAATTAGCTCAGTTGGCTAGAGCATCTGCCTTGCACGCAGAGGGTCAAGGGTTCGAGTCCCTTATTCTCCACCATTAGATAATTAACCCTTATTTTATAAGGGTTTTTATTATATCTTGATATTTTATATACCATTTATATACCAATTTTGATGGTTTTATAAATTATTAATGCAGTTGACTACGTCTTAAATATTTTGCTACTAGAGCAATGCTGGCGCCATTATTAATTAATAGTGATGCACAACTATGCCTAAAGTCATGAATTCTTATTTGTTTTACATTTGCTTTTTCGATGTAATAATTGAATTTTTTTCTCAAGCATGTGCCCGAATATGGCTTGTTTGTTAAATAATTAAATAATATAGGTAACTCAGGGTTGATAGTTACCTTTAATTTTTGTTCAATGTATTTCTTATAATTTTCAATTTCTTTAATTAGTTTTGGTGAAACATCAAGTTTTCTTTGGGATGATTTTGTTTTTGTAGTACTGAAAAAAATTTGAATCTTTTGTATCATAATTTATGGAATGCTTAATTTATAATCTATTACCTCTTTTGTTGACCGGATTTTACGATTTTCCCCTTAACGGGAAAATGTTTTTTTCTTTAACCTCTGTATTCATTTTACTCATCGCTTTCTTACTTCTATTTTAAAAATACCTGTACTAGCATACTTATTTTTTCCTATCTCCAAAATAATTGAATGTTATTTTTGACAAGCATGTATAAATGTGATATTATAAAAAACATGTTTTTTAGGAGTGATTTTATGATAAGTAAAAAGGAGTTGCAATATGTTGGAGGATATCCTAATAAGGTGCCTTTTCCAGGAAAAAATTATGCTATTTCTGTAATGGAATATTTAAAAAAATGTTTGGAAGTTTATAAAGATGTATATTCAAACAAAACATTTAGTTTTATTTTCTCTGATGGTGAAGAGATTAATTTCGCATTGCTAAATAAGAATTTATGCCATTTATTAGGTATAGATTTTAAAGATTTAACTAATGATGATGCTAGTGAAACTATGCAAGATGTTCTTGGCTTTAATAAAGATGAACGTAAAACTTCTTTTGATGTTTTGGTGCGTATAATTGATAGGGCTGATGATGTTATTGAAAATGATTCTATTCCTAGCAATTATAAGATTATGAATTATTATAAATCTTTAACTAAAAGTGAAATGTTTTTGAAGTTGTCTAAGTTTGATAAATTTAATTTTGGCTGTATTAACTTTGATAAGAAAATATATGAATCATTTGATTCTAATTTATTTGGACCACAATCAACTAAGTTTTTATTTACGCAAAGTAATGAAGCAGTTGCTCCTTATTTTATGATGGGACTTAAGTATGATGAACAGTGTGGCCATTTTATACCTGAAACGTTAATCGCACCAAGTGATTTTACAAAGTTTTTTAGAGAACAAGAATTAGTTATTCCTACACAAATATTGATTGATAATTTGGATAATCTTAGTAAGATAAATGCTACTAGTGAAGAAAAATTAGCACTTTTAAATTTATATAAATTTATTATTAATACTTATAAACTTAATTCAAGAATAAATATATTTAGTGATTATGAAAGTGTTTTATCAAGTGGTAAACAGTTATAACTAGTAAATTTAGTAAAAAAAAATATACTATTTTAATATTTCGTATATTTTTTCTAAACTTTCTTTTTTACTTGGATAAATAATTTCTACATTATCATTTTTGTATCTAGGTGTTAGATGCATATGATAATGTTTTATTTCTTGTCCATAGTCATTGTTCTGAGTAATTGTAAGTCCATCAATCTTTAATTTTTCTTTTAGTAATTTATACATATTTTTTGATACTTTATTTATGTGATTTAGTGTATCTAAGTCGATATCTGATAAATTAGTAAAGTGTTTTTTTGGTATTATAAGTAGATGTCCATCTGAACTTGGATTAATATTTAAGAATACTTTTACTATTTCATCTTCGTAAATGGTGTAAGATGGACTTTCATTATTAACAATTTTACAAAATATGCATTCCATATTTAACCTCCTATTATTATTGTAGCAAAAATACAAATTGTATTCAATAATAAAAAGTGTTATAATTGTTTTGGTGGTAGCATGAAAAAGTTAACAGTTAATATGCTTTCTATAGCTAATACTGTAAAGGGTCAAGGAGTAGAAACTGCTTATAATGAGCTTACTAATCTTTTAGATAAATATGGTAAAGATGACATAAAATATGTGGTTAATAAGGGGTTGGGTTATGATGTGATGCATATGCATACTGTTAATCCTGCTAGTTATTTTAAGCAAAGATTTTCTAAGGGTGTTTCTCTAACTTATGTACATTTTTTGCCAAATTCACTTGTAGGAAGTTTAAAACTACCTAAGTTTTATATGAATGTATATGCATGGTGGACTAAAAGATGTTATTTAAAATCTGATTATTTAGTGGTTGTTAATCCACTTTATATAGATGAAATTGCTAAAATGGGATATCCTAAAGAAAGAATATTTTTTATACCTAATTTTGTGTCTTCTTCTAGGTTTTATGTAATGAGTAATGAAGAAAAAGATAGAGATAGAAAAAGATATGGCTTTAAGAAATCTGATTTTATAGTGATATCTGTTGGTCAATTACATAAAGGTAAAGGAATATTTGAATTTATTGATATAGCAGAAAAAAATCCTGATATAGAGTTTTTGTGGGTTGGCGGATTTACTTTTGGAAAATGGATGGAGGGCTATGATGATATTAAAAGGATTTATGATAATCCTCCAAGAAATTTACATTTTGTAGGAGTTGTTGATAGAGAAGAAGTGAATGTGCTATGTAATATATCAGATGTATTCTTTTTTCCGTCTTTTTATGAGTCTTTTGGTTTGGTTGCACTTGAAGCGGCATTTACTTTAAAACCACTTGTACTAAGAGATTTGGATGTTTATAAAACTGTATATAAAAACAATTATTTAAGTGGAAATACTAATGAGGAATTTATTAAAATAATTAGAGATTTAAAAGATAATAAAAAGTTATATGATGAATATGTAAAAAAGAGTAATAATATAAGAAATATGTATGATGAATATGGAATATATAAAAAATGGCTAGGTTTATATAAAACTATTTCTAAAAAAGAATATCAAAAATGATATTTTTTTCTTCTATTGTGGTAGAATATTTATGTTTGGAGGAGTTTTATGCTAGAGATAAAAAATTTATGTGTAAAAGTTTTGGATAAAGAAATACTAAAGAATTTTAATTTAAATATAAGAGATGGAGAGATACATGCTATTATGGGTCCTAATGGTACTGGTAAATCAACTTTATCAAAGGTTATATTAAGAAGTGATGATTATAAAGTAACTAGTGGTAGTATAGATTTTTGCAATAATGATTTATTAAAGTTATCTACAGATGAGGTTGCTAGGTTAGGAATATTTCTTGCAATGCAATATCCTACTTCTATAGAAGGAGTTAGTAATGCAGATATGTTAAGGACGGCTCTTAGTATAAAAGAAAATAAGCAAATTAATTTGTTTAAGTTTATTACGGATTTAGAAAAATGTTATGATGAGTTAAAGTTTGATAAATCTACTATTCATTCATCTATAAATGAAGGGTTTTCAGGTGGCGAAAGAAAGAAAAATGAAATTATACAAATGAATTTATTAAAACCAAAACTTATAATATTAGATGAGATTGATTCTGGTGTTGATGTAGATAATTTAAAGGTAATAGCTGAAAATATAAAGAAGTATAAAGAAGAAAATAATGCATCGATTTTAATAATTACTCATTATCCACATATTTTAAATTATATAAAACCAGATTATGTTCATATTATGAATAATGGTTCTATAGTAAAAACTGGTGATTATTCACTTGCACTTTCTATAGAAAAAAATGGATATGAGGCAAGCATTATGAAGGAAATATAGAAGTATGAATAAGATATTAATGAATGAAGTAATAGATGGTATAAGGTTTGATAAACTTAAAGATAATGTAATAAATGTATTAAGAAATGAAAGAAAAGTGATTTATTTAGATAGTAGTGATTTTAGTAATTATGAGTTTAATTTGGAAGAAAATGCGTATTTAGAAATAAATAAAATATATAATTTAGGTGAAGTTAATGAAGAAGTTACTATAAATTTAAATGGTATAAATAGCCAAGTATTATATAATTTTAGAACGCTTTCTTCCAGTAATCAAAAATATATTATTAATGTTAATCATAATAATAAAAATACTATTAGTAATGTTATAAATAGGGCTGTTGTTTTAAATGATTCTAGAATTATATTTGAAGTAAATGCAAGTGTTGAAAAGGGGAACAGTGGTTCTGTTTTGAATCAAGAAAATAAAATTATTACTATGGGAGATAATAATAGTGAAATAAGACCTAATTTATATATTGATGAGTTTGATGTAGAAGCAAGGCATTCAGCAATTATAGGTAAGTTTGATAAAAATGAAATATTTTATTTAATGATGAAGGGTATTAGTTATGATAAAGCAAATGAATTATTAGTAAAGGGATTTTTGAAAAGTCATATAGGAGGTGATTAAACTGAATACAAAGGATTTTAAGATGTTAGAAAAATCTTTGATATATTTTGATAATGCTGCTACAACTTTTAAGCCAAATCAAGTAATTAATAGTGTAATTGATTATTATTCAAATTATACTGCAAATGCTCATAGGGGAGATTATGATATTAGTTATGAAGTTGATACTAAGTATGAAGGCGTAAGAAAAAAGGTAAAAGAGTTTATTAATGCGAAAAAAGATGAAGAAATAGTATTTACTAGTGGTACTACTCAATCTTTAAATATGATAGTAAATGGCTTTTTTAAGGATTATTTAAATGATGGGGATGAAGTATTGTTAACTAAAGCAGAGCATGCTTCTAATATACTTCCTTGGTTTAATATAGAAAAAGATATAAAGATTAAATATATTGAGCTTGATAATGAACTTGTTACTTTAGATAATGTTATTAAAAGCATTACACCTAATACTAAAGTTATATCTCTTGCACATATAACTAATGTAATAGGAGATGAAAGACCTATAAAAGAAATAACTGATTATGCACATAAACATAATATTTTAGTTGTATTGGATGCTGCTCAAAGTGCACCTCATGTTAAAATTGATGTAGAAAATCTTGGTGTAGATTTTATGGGATTTTCTGGACATAAAATGTGTGGTCCAACAGGAATTGGTGTATTGTATGGAAAATATGAGTTATTGAATAAACTTAATCCACAAAATGTGGGTGGTGGAATGAATAATGATTTTGAGAGTAACATGACATATAGATATAAAGAATTACCATATCGATTAGAAGCTGGTACTCCTAATATAGAAGGTGTTATAGGACTTGGTAGTGCAATTGACTATATAAATAGTATAGGTATTAATAATATAGAAAACTATGTATCTAATTTAAGAAGTTATGCTATAGATAAATTAAGTAAATTGAAAAATATAGATATATATAATAAAGATATTAAATCATCTACAATAATTTTTAATGTAAGAGGAGTACATAGTCAGGATACATCTACATATTTAAATAAGCATGGTATATGTGTGAGGGCTGGTAATCATTGTGCAAAAATATTAAAAGATGAGATAGGTGTTACTAATACTTGTAGAATAAGTTTATATTTTTATAATACAAAAGAGGATATAGATAAACTTGTAGAAGTTTTAGATAATGATAATATATTAAGAGATTCATTAATATAAAAAAAGTTTAGATTTAAATTAATTTTCTAAACTTTTTTAATTTCTAAATTTGTTTTTGAATATATAGGTATATTATTATATTTAAATTCTTCTTCAATTGTACCTATATCATAAGGTGTATTGTCAAAAGCATAATACAAAATTTTTACTTTTTTATTTTCATATAAATAATTATTTGCGGTTTTAATCAATTTTGATGATAAATCAATTGATTTATTTATTATTTTATCCATATCTTTTTTAAAGTTATACTTATCAATATTTATGTATTTATAAAACTTATTATTATGCGAATAAGATTCAATTCTTGATAATTTATTAAACATATTATTATTTTTATATAGTTTTTGTATAAATACATTGGATGTTCTTATAAGTAAGATAGAATATTTGTATAAAAATTGGGCATCAAAAGATTTGTAAACGTTTCTATATGTATTATTAA
>ERZ773192.640-NODE-640-length-42120-cov-9.379056_pt1 | contig 42120 bp, 67 predicted proteins | sample MGYA00581010_ERZ773192 | MGnify/ENA primary metagenome ERZ773192 (study PRJEB29015, sample SAMEA2737741) | human gut metagenome | biome: human gut; feature: human-associated habitat; material: faeces | place: China | collected 2012 ...
TGAATATGCTTGTGGAATGGGAAAAATCAAATAGAAATGAGAAGACAAGTGTAAAAGGTTCTGCAGAACAAATACGAATGGCAAATAAAATGATAATGATTTATAGTGATAATTATCAATCCAAATCAAAAAGTAAAAATTACAAGAAACCAGATTATATATCCATACGGATGTGCTATAGAAAATATGAGCTTGCAAGTTATAAATTTAGGACTAGGAAGTTGTATTTTATGTGATACATTATATATAGAAAATGAAATTAATGAATATTTAAAAATAAAGGATTTTGAACAGATATGTGGATTTATTATAGGAGATCCAATATATAACTCGCAACCCAAAGTAAAAAATGATTTAAAAGATTTATTACTAAAATAACCAAAACAGACGTCAATAGCCGTCTGTTTTGGTGTGTATTGCATAAAATCACTTGTCACATTCACATCTTTTTGCCCAAATTTTTTCAATTAATTCTTTGCGATAAGAAGGATTCCAGTTACAATAAAAATCTTTATAAAAATTTAGGAGCCGGTCTCTACATTTATCACAAGTTTTAGGAAATTGAATAATACCTTTTGTAAAAGCATTTTCACGATTTCCCCACCAAGCAATTGTTAATTTGTCTAAATATTCTTCTGGAATATTATGCAGTAGTTCAACAAATTCCCAAGATGAAATTTGGTCATAAACACCAATATCTTGCCAATGTTTTAACATAGTGTTTTGCTTAATATTGATAGGAAACAAAACAGCGTGAGTTCCAGCAGGCATTTTTTCGTAGATGAATTTTAATGAATCCAAACAATCCTGAGTTTGCTCTTTTCTTGTTAAAAAAGGGGCTCCTAAAAGCACATTTATTTGAAGACCTATATTATATTTTTCGCATAATTTAGTTACTTCAATATATTTGACTGTATCAATATCCTTGTTATAGATTGCACGAACATCTTCAGAAGCTGATTCAAAGCCTAATTCAAAGTGAACTTCTTGTTCTTCACCAAGAATTTTTCTTATATCTTGAATCTTTCTTTCCGTGATTGTATTATAGTGAGTTTCCATTGTAATAACTGGAATATGTTTATGAGATACAAATTTGAGAATTTCCAAAAATAAATCATATGGAATTTCTCTTTCTGAAAGAAATGATCCATTAGCCTCTAATTCGAGTTCAACTATATCAAAATTCTCTAATTTTATTTTTGTAAGTTCAGGTTGTACCATTTCTAAAGAAAGGTTATAATCAAAACCATAATTACAAAATGTGCAAGCATTTTCACACCCGCAAGACATAAAGAGCAATTGATATGTTCTATTTTCTACTCTTACAAGAGAAACCAGTGGTGTTCCAGGCTTAGTTTTTATGTTTTTCCGCATCTTCCATATTTCATGAGTTAAATAGTCATTCATTCTCATATCCTCCTTAAAATATATTTGATTTTATTAGAATCAAATATATTTTGTATCCAGAGGAGCCAGACAACGCGCAGAACAAGCGGCTAGATGAGCTGGACAAGCGCACCGCAGCCCTCGAATCCTGCGGCTTTGTTGTAGTAAACGGCAAAGTCTGCATGAAATATGTTAAATCCTGAAAGGAGCAAAACACATGGCTGAAACTATGGTAACCGATCCGGTCTATCTGGATCAGACCGCAAAAGACAACGGCAGAAAGCTTGACCAGATGACCGCCGCCCTGCTGGGTATGTCCAGCTCGCTGGGCGTGATCGCGCGGGCACAGACCGGCGTGGTGGAGGAGATGGACTATAACGGCATCAAGGCCGTAGTGGCCGCCGGTAACGCACCGGCGGTTTTCCCGGTTGGCACGCAGCTGGTCAACACCTACACCGGCAAGGACGGCAAAGCCTACGACTGCCCGTGGGACGTGGTAAAGGCGGACGATATCGCCGAGGGCGAGACCGGCACCACCGCACCCGCAATGGTGATGCAGATGCACTACGCGTCTCTGGAGGATATCCAGTTTTCTGCGTATCAGGCTTTTTATGTGGTGCAAGAATCTGGCCTTGCTGCTGGTACTTACAACGTCAAGATGGGGCTGGACTGGGGCACCAACGTCAAGACCGGCACCGTCTACCAGTTCACGCTGACCAAAAACGCCCCCGCAGGCGCACGCCTGACCGGCTTCTACAACGCCCCGGATACCGCACCCACCAACTGGAAGGTCTACGTCTATAAGGATCAGAACAAGTCTGAACTTCTGGAGACCTGCAACGTCTCTGCTGGCAGCGCGGGCATGAATCTTGGCACGTTTTTGGCTAAGCCCAACGGCAAGCTGAACGGCTTGCATTCGGTTGGCTACGGTGACAACCGGTGGTATAAGTCCGCATACCGCCAGTACCTCAACAGCGATGCCCCCGCTGGTGCGTGGTGGCAGCCGCAAGATGAGTGGGACATGAAGCCCGATCAGGCAGACACCGTGCCCGGCTTCCTTGCTGGCTTCTCGGACGACTTCAAGAACGCACTGACCCGCGTAAAGGCTGTGACCTACGGCAACAACGTCACGGATGACGGCAGCGCTGCGGTGACCTATGACAAGATTTTCCTGCCCTCGCTGGAGGAGATCTACTGTTCTCCGCAGGTCAGTGGCGAGGGCACCTACTGGCCGTACTGGAAGGAGCGCACCGGCGCAAAGACCCCGCAGGCTCTGTTTAAGACCTATCCGATGCGCATCACCCGCGATCTGGCACGGCGTACTGTGGGCAGAAATGTGCGGCTGCGCTCTGCGGATCGTGGCTCCGGTAACTATGCCTTCTCCGTGGACTCCATCGGCTACGTCCGCTACTGGAGCGCGTTCAACGCGAATCACTGCGCCCCGGCTTGCAAAATGACCACATTAGGATAAGGAGGATACCGTGGAAATTATTCACAACACCGGAAGCATTAAGACCCGGCAGGAAGAAGAAAATCGGGACGCGAGTTTGGCACAGATCGCGTCTATGGTGGATTTTCTGTGCGTTCTAAACGATGTGCCTATTGAGGACGAGGCCGCAGGCGAGGAGGGCATGAGCCATGAGTGATAAGCACAGCACGATCTACTACAAGGCGAAAGACGAGTACGAGGCAGGCCTCTGGTCTAAGGCCATGCTGCGCATCCTTGTGCAGCGCAAGCCCCAGCGCCTGACCGCAGCGGAGTATGAAGAGATCACCGGCGAAAAGTATTAAGGAGCAGAGTATGAGACCTATCATGGACGTTTCCCGCTGGCAGGGGCGTATCGACTGGGACAAGGTCAAGGCAAGCGGACTTGTCTCCGGCGTGATGCTGCGTGCACTGGGCAACAGTGCCAAAGACGCACCCAGCAAGCCGTACATCGACCCCTATTTCGCCCGCAACTACGCCGAGTGCCAGCGACTTGGCATCCCCTGCGGCGTGTACTACTACTGCAAGGCGGTCAATACGGCAGAGGCAGACGCAGAGCTTGCCCTGCTGCGCAAGGCGCTGACCGGCAAGACGGTGCAGTTGCCTGTTGCGGTGGACATTGAGGACAGCTATGTGCAAGCACCGCTTGACAAGCAGACCCTGACGGACATTGCGGCGCACTGCCTGAGCGTGGTGGAGAGCTGGGGCTTTTACGCCATGCTGTACACCGGGCTGTATTTTGGGCAGAACAGCCTTTACATGGGCGGCGCGGCGCTGAAAAAGTACGATGTGTGGCTGGCAGCCTACCGCAGTAAAAAGCCTGCGCCGGAATGGAGCTTTGGGATGTGGCAGTACACCAGCAAGGGCAAGATTCCCGGCGTTGTAGACGCGATACCGGGCAAAATTTCCGGCGTGGACTTGTCTGTGCCCTACAAGGACTACGCTAAAATCATTGCAAAGAAGGGCCTGACCCGTCTTCGGGAGGGCAAATGACCGAAAAAGAAGCTTTGCTGTGGGTGCTGGGCATCTTGGGCAGCCTGTGTGCTGCAGCTATCACCATCGACAAGGTGCTGGAAATCATCCATAAGTACATCAAGAAGGCACAGGAGCCGGACAACGCGCAGAACAAGAGGCTGGATGAGCTGGACAAGCGCGTCGGCACCTTGGAACAGGGGCAGCTCCAACACACGCAGGCCCTTGCAAGAGACCTCCGGCGATTTGACGGCATTGACGAAGAAATGCGACTTGTCCTCGTTGGCGTGCAGAACCTTTTGGATGCGCAACTATCCGGCAACAACCGGGAAGGTATGCAAAAAAGCAAGACCGACATTAACAATTACCTGCTGAAAGGAGTAACCAATCATGGAAGCAATCCTTAATACCATTCTCACCCCGCTGCCCGCATGGCTGGCGCTGGTACTCATCATTGTGGGCGCTGTGTCGCTTGCGTTGGGGCTTATCCGTCTGGGCTACGGCGCAGCGGTCAAGACGCTGGTGCTTGACCTCATCGACCAAGCAGAGCGCGAGATTCAGGGCACCAAGCGCGGCGCAGAGCGCAAGTCATGGTGCGTCAGGATGCTGCGCACCTATCTGAACAACAGCCGGTGGGGCAAGCTGGTCAGCTGGGCTATTACCGAAGAGACTATGAGCAAGGTCATTCAGTTTTTCTTTGACCGCGCAAGGGCAGCCCTGCAAAAGCAGTAAGGAGGATATCATGGCAAGCACTACATACGGACGTTTTCGTGACCTCACGAAAACATACCATCTCGGCAACGCCAACGAAATGGTGACGTTTTGTCACCGGTTTGCCGTCATTGGCAATATGGTGCGCAACGCCGGACAGCTGCCGCAGCCCTTCTGGCTCGGTGCTGCCTGTGGCGGCGGCTCGTGTAGTGCTGCCCGCTGCGCTGCAAGGACTTGACCGACAGCAGATTATTGCCGCCATCAAAACCGCACCGCTTGGGAGGGTAGACCGTAAGATAGCTCTTTTGCGGTACGTTGAGCGGCTCCCTCTGCCGGACATTGCAGCGCAGACACATTACAGCCGGACGGCGATAGGCTACCGGCTGAAAAGCATTGAAAAAATGCTGAATGTGTGATATACTGTTTATACCGTCCGAAGTAGAGTACACACACTTCGGAGAAATGTGTACAGAGAGCCAGCGGAAGAACGTTTACCCGCTGGCTTTTCTTTTTGCACGGATTGTAGTATAATAATCTTAATTGGGTGCGATTTCTCACGAAACGCATTGAAGCGGCAGGCTTTCAGGTCTGCCGCTTTTCTTTTTGCACGATTTGTGGTACAATATCCATGTCAAGTAAATCTTAAATTGCGCTGAACAAAGGATAAGCCTTTCAGGGGCTGCTACATGTGGCAGCCCTGATTATCGGTGATGATGCCAACCGGATGGTGTGCAAGCCGACGTTAAAACATCCCCTGCTTTGCCGAAGCCCTGCGTTTCACGCGGGGTACTTTGTAGGCAAAGTGGGGGGATTTTGTTTTATTCGCACTAGTTTTGTCGAAAGGCTTGCCGTGGAAGCTGAAACGTGATATTTTATTTTTGCTTCCAATGTGAAGCCCTTAACAGTTAAGCGCTCATGCGGATTTTTCCGTGTGGGCGCTTTTCTTTTTTTGTCCTTCGTTTGACGCTCGTTGTCTCTCCCGGTGTGGCATTCTGGTATGATAACCGCAAAAGGAGGGGCGCTCATGTGGCACAAGTTCAACCCAAACCCGCGCGGCAGCAGCGTCGGAGACTGTGCAGTGCGAGCCGTTGCAGCTGCCACCGGGCAAAGCTGGGAGCAGGCGTATGTAGGGCTTGCCATGATGGGCTACGCGTTGGGCGATATGCCAAGCGCTAACCGCACATGGGGTGCGTACCTCCAGAAGCACGGATTCAAGCGCAGGCTTGTCGATGCGGACTGCTCCACCTGCTACACCGTGGAGGATTTCGCAAGGGAGTGCCCGCACGGAATCTACGTTCTGGGATGCTCTGGCCACGTTCTGGCTGTGGTCAACGGCGAGTGGTGGGACAGCTGGGACAGCGGAAGAGAGTGCCCGATCTACTACTGGTATAAGGAGGACTAAGCGATGCCGATTTATAACGGATACACGCAGACGTACTACCAACAGCCACAGGGGCAGTTGGAACAACTCCGGGCGGCGCAATACCAGCCTCAGCCTGTCATGATGCCGACAATGCAGGCACAGGCCGCGCCGGCTGACAGCGGCTTTATCTGGGTGCAGGGCGAGGCTGCAGCGCGTGGCTATTTGGTTGCAAACGGAAGCCGGGTGCTTTTGCTTGATGCAGATGCCGACACATTTTACATAAAAGAGGTAGGGCAGGACGGCAGGCCGTTCCCTCTGCGCATCTACGACTACAAAGAACGATCAAGCACCCCCAAAGCGTCGATTGCGGCCACGCAGGCCGCAGGCGGTGAGTATGTCACTCGTAAAGAGTTTGACGCGCTAGCGGCAAAGTTGGCGGCGCTGGAAAAGCAAGAAGTACCAGAGCCAAAACAGGAGGGTTAAGCAATGGGCAGCAGCTTGTATAATTCGATGGGCCGACAGACCCAGAACCCTATTGGCGGGCAGTTTCAACAGTTTATGGGCCAGATGCAGGGCAAGAACCCGCAGGAGATGATAAACCAGATGCTCACCTCCGGCCAGCTCTCACAGCAGCAGCTCAACGCCATTCAGCAGCGGGCACAGCAGATTGCCCCGATGCTTAACGGCATGAAAAATATGTTTGGATTCTAAAATGCGGCCGCATTTAGAATAAATGTTTCAAAAAACACGAAAGGAGCAAGATTATGTCTTTATCTTCCGATAGCGCAGTCCTGACCATGCCGGTGCAGCCTGCCAACAACAGCTATAACAATGGTTGTAATGGCTGGGGCGGCGACTGGATGGGCTGGATTGTCCTCTTTCTGATTTTCGGTATGTTCGGCTGGGGCGGCATGGGCGGCTTTGGCTGGGGCGGCGGTATGGGCATGGGTGGCGCATCGCCTTACATGACCAGCGCAGTTACGCAGGCAGACCTGCAGCGCGGTTTCGACAACCAGAGCGTCATGAACAAGCTGAACGGGCTGGAAAGCGGCCTGTGTGATGGCTTCTATGCCATGAACACCGGGATGCTTCAGGGTTTCAACGGCGTGCAGCAGGGCCTGAATGGTGTCACCAACGCCATGCAGCAGGGATTCAACAGCACCAACGTTGCGCTGATGCAGGGGCAGAATGCTCTGGCTACACAGCTGGCAGACTGCTGCTGCAAGACCCAGACCGCCATTCAGGGAGTCAACTACAATTTGGCCACTCAGGAGTGCGACACCCGGAACCAGATGCAGCATGGATTCTGCGCAACGCAGAACACCATGAACAACAACACCCGGGACATTATCGAGAATCAGAACAGCAACACCCGCGCGGTGCTCGACTTCCTGACCAATGATAAGATCGCCACCCTGCAGAGCGAGAACAACGAGCTGCGCCGGGCTGCTTCTCAGGATCGCCAGAGCGCGTTCCTGACCACCGCGATGAACGCGCAGACCAACCAGATTATCGGGACTCTGCAGCAGAAAGCTCCCGTGCCTGCCTATCAGGTGCCCAACCCCAACGCCATTTACTATGGCTGTGGTACCGGCTGCGGCAGCTGCGCATAACCAAATAACGGCAACTGACTACAATCTGTAGTCTGTTCAGCCCCTGAGCTGATTTTGCAAACCAGAGCGCCGGGGCAGTAGTCCCGGCGTTTTTATTATGAAAGGAGCCGATAAAATGGCTGAATTTACATCTACCACGATCCAGACCGTGGCAGCCGGTCAGAATCTTCCCTTGACTGAAACCGCGGTGAAGGGAACGAACTGCATCGTGCACCGCGAAGGTGCTGGCAATGTGACGCTGCGCGGGCTTACAAACCAGTGCAAGGCCGTATTCAGAGTGAGTTTTGGCGGCAACATCGCCATCCCTACCGGCGGCACTGTGGGCGCTATCTCTGTGGCGCTGGCTGTTGGCGGAGAGGCGCTCAACAGCGCAACCGCAATTGTTACCCCCGCGGCAGTGGATCAGTACAGCAACGTCTTTACGGCGGTGTTCGTGGAAGTCCCCCGGGGCTGCTGCGTTACTGTGGCGCTCAAAAACACTAGCACGCAGGCAATCAGCATTGCAAACAGCAATCTGATCGTTGAGCGGGTAGCATAAGGAAAGGAGTACAACATGAGTAAGAATCTCTATGATCTGCGTGAAATGCTCTGCGAGGAGCTGGACGAGTACAACCGCGATGCAAAGAACGGGCTGAACGAGCGCACGCTGGACACCGTGCACAAGCTGACCGACACCATCAAGAACATCGACAAGATCATGATGCTGGAGGACGGCGATTATAGCCGCGCCGGTGAGTGGGAAGCTGATATGCGCGGAAACTACGGGCGTACCGAAAACTACAACCGTGGCAACAGCTACGCAAACCGTGGGCGGCATTATGTGCGCGGGCACTACTCTCGCGGCGATGGCAGGGAGCGCATGATCTCTGACATCGAGACTATAATGCAGGACGCCACCGGCGCAGAGCGCGATGCCTACAAGCGGGCAGCTGACATCTTACGCAACGCATAAGAAAGGGGGCGGCAGGCATGGACATTGACGAGATCAACACCCATATTCACAAGCTGAAATGCGGTTCGACGGACTGGCAGAGCGTGGAGAAGCTTGCTGCCCTCTGCACTGTGCGGGACGAGCTGGAAGAAGCACACGCACCTGAAACGCAGACCCAGGTATTGCCGCCCGCGCCTTATGCGGCGCCGTACTCCACAGCAGCGGAACCACAAAGCGACTTTGTGGCGGCTGCCAGCTCTGTTCCTTTCGGCGGTCTGATGCAGGTGCTCGACAGACACATGAACGCAATAAAGCTGGTGTACCCGAAAGAGTATGAGCTAGTAATGCGGAAGATCGTCTCTTTGTCTGAGTGACGATGCCCAATAGGCTGGAGGCACAGGGAAAGTAAGTCGCCCAGCCAAAAAAAGCCATACATAGCAGCAGCCCCGGGGATCCTGACGGTTCCTCGGGGCTGTTTTTGCGTTTATAAAGCTGTTTTTCAGCGGTGTGTTACCAAAAATGTTACCATGATAAAGAAAAGGACGTCAATTCTCAACGAAATGACGTCCTTTTTACATGGAGCGGGTAATGGGAATCGAACAATTAAAAATGATTGATTGTCGTCAAAAATGTATCTGAGATGCATGAAAGAACGTAGAAATAATGCGGCTTTGTTGGGTTATGTCCGATTTGTTTTTTGACATTTAGAAAAAAGAACGTTACCAAATGTGTTACCAGAATCACCCTTGAGCCTTCCTGAATGCAGCGGTGGTCGCGGCTGCCAAATCTTCGCGCTGGCCCTGCAGCTCGTGCCGGTAGGTTCCTGCAGTGTCCATGTTCCGGCTGTGGCCTACAAGCATTTTCAGTTGGCTGTCAGTCAGCACACCGGATTCAATGCTGACAAATGTGTGACGCAGTTCATACAGCGTTACCATTGGATCTATGTTGTTGGATTTCTGGTACTTTTCCCAGCGCTTCACAAGAGACCGCTGGCATGGGATCTGGAACAAGGGTGTGTTGTAGTTCAACTGTACGCCTGTTGCTTTCAGGTGTGCCACCTGAGCTTCATACGCTTCTCGTGCTTCCTTACCCATGTCAAAAGAGCGCACCGCATTCTGGTTTTTGCCGGTGGTCACTTCGCCCTGCACATTGATGCTGCGGCGCAAATTGACCGTGTTCCCCTTTATGTCACCATACCACAGGCCGACCAACTCACCGGGTCGCACGCCGGTTGATACAGCAAAACGGTAGGCATAGATATAATCATCAAAAATTCTTTTATGGTACCACAAGCGGGTGTCAACGTCAAAAAGTGTTTTCAGCGCGTTGGGCTGCAAAATGGTCTTTTCTGCAAACCTTGCGTTCTTAGGAATGGATAACTCCGGGAACAGGGTGGTGTACCGATTTTTCCTGCACCACTTGACAAAGCTGGTTTCGGTTGACCGAATCGTCATAAGGGTTTTGCGGCTCAGAGGTTTATTACTCGTGCGCTTTCCCCCTTTTTTGAGACAGCGCTTTTTGAAAGACATATCAATTGCCTTTTGCAGATCGCCCTCGGTCAGCTCGTCAATGCGAATGTTCCCACACACCGGGAGTATGTAGTATTCGCCGTATTTGTCGCACTGGGTCACATAGGATGTGCCACAGGTGAGCTTCAGCTCTTCTACCCACTCTGAATAGAGTGCAGCCACCTTCTTCCTGCCGTCCCGAATGCTATCATCAAGCCATGCGTCCGCTTTTGCGTTTGCTTCCCGTTGTCCTGTCCGGCCCGGCGTGCTACTGTAAAACCGCTTGCGGGTGCCGTTCTTCTGAACCGCGATGCACCAGCGCTTTTCCTTTTCCACCCAAAATGCCGTGTTGACCCGTTTTTTCATAAAATCCACCTCCATACACAAGAGTACCCTGTGCCGCTGCCCTTGGGACGGCGGCGCTTTTTTCTTTGCGCGGGCGGTGCGGTATCCGGCAGGCGCTTGCTACACCATGGGCAGAATGCGGCACCGTCCGGAATCTCTCGTTTGCATCTGATGCACTGCATAACCTTACTCCTTTCGTCGCCCTATATAGCCAAGAGCGCCGTTTTCAGCGGCAGCGCGCCCGGCTTTGTAATGGATCTTCAAATCGTCAATGGGCGGTTGAGGGTCGTCCGGGCATGGGTCAAGCCCTCTGATCTGGGCAAAGGTGTACTGGTCTATGATGGTGCCGCACACGCTGGCCCTGTTGTTGAGCGGGCAGTGCAGGTTTGCAGCTATCTCCGATATGACAGCAGGCGGGCTGCTGCCATGCTGCCCCTTCAGCACAAAGAGGAGCAGCCGTTTCGTTAGAGGCGGAAGCGCCTGCACAATAGCGCGCAACTCCCTATCTATCTCGTCGTCCTGTTTTTGCTGATCCGGCACCGCATACAAGTCCGGGTGTAACACCTCCATGAACACCGTGATGGGTGACACCCCGCACGCCGTGCACCAGTCCATGATCTCGTCACTGTCCGGGCTGGTGCAACCTTTTTCCCAGCTCTGCACGGTGCGCTCTCCCTTCTCAATGCGCCTTGCGATTTCCACTTGGCTCAAGCCCGCAGACACCCGTGCTTTTGCAAGCGCTTTCCCGATTTGGCTCGCCGTAAAATAACTCATACTGTTCTTTCTCCCCCCTACAAATTTTATTGCGTGAAATAAGCAAAAAATGGCGCAGAAAAAATCCGCGCCATTCGACAAATTTTATCCGTATTTCATTTTCCTCTTTCTCATGGTAAAATTTGGTACATAAGTTGACACAATTACCAAAAATCAGGAGGAAAACAAAATGAAAAACGGTCAAACAAGCAACAAAGACCCGGAAATGACCATCATTGACGGAATGCCCGCCAGCGTGCTTACCGGCACAGCTAAAACCCCGCAACCTTGGGAGGATTGAGCCATGACCAACAAAAAGACCGCCTGTTTCTGCAACCACATCCGCGCCGCGCTTGCCTGTTACGTTGATATGACCCCGGAGCAGCAAGCCCTTGCCGCCATGTATGCCAACCGCAAGATCACCGGCCTGCACACCCTGCGTACCGCAGCGGTAAGCCCCGGCGGGGAGTGCGCCGCCCAGTTGTTGCAAAAAATGCAGCAGCTGGACACTGACAAGTAATGCAACGCGCATATTTTGCGCGAAGTCAGCGTAAAACGCGCGTTTCTCGCTTAAAAGTGCGCGCAAATCGCGCGATTCAGCGCAAATGTCAAATTTTCAGCGCATTTTTGCGCAATTAAAATCGATTGACGGCTACACCAAACTGTTGTAAAATGCAGTTGTAAACAAGTTCACACATCAATATCCCACAGCAGTGGCACCGTACTCCGCCTGACTTTGGCTAAATCCCTCAAACTCCAGCTGTTCAATCAGACCGGAGCGAGAGAAAGACATGGAGTTGATATAATTTTTTGCTTTTATCGCAGCCTGTTCGTCCCAGTCGGCACCACAATGATCTACGGCATAAGTAGCATCTTCCGTGGAATATCCTTCATACTCAAGCTGGTTTTCAAGGCTGCTGTAAGAGAATCCCATACCAGCACTCAGGTAGGTTTGGGCAGACCGCAAAGCGTTTCTCTGCCCCATTGTAAGGCTATCATCGGCAGAAATTGACGATTTTATGGACGTGCTGCTCTTTGTTCCGGGCGTTGAACTTGTCGTGCTGGAAGAAGGGGTCATCATAAGAACGAACACAATCAGCGCAACACTAACAGCGACCGCGCATCCGCATCCGTGACCTTTTTTCTTCTTTTCAGGCTTTTCGTCTGATTCGATAGCCGCTGTCACGGAACCCGAAGCAACAGGTGCTCCACATTCAGGGCAAAATTTCACGTTCTCAATTTCAGCTCCGCATTTTGGACATTTCATAAAACGCACCTCACATATACAAAAATAGGCAGCCAAACAGCTGCCGGAAACCTTAAATTATCAATGATCTAGCCAAAGGGGGAAAATAAAGTGCAAGATTCTAGCACAAAATTGATGAAATCAACACCGGAATGTGTTATACTTGAGAAAATCAAGCTTGCACTTTCCCTTGGTATCGACGTGGACAAACTTTTAAAGGAGGCAATGCAAAATGTCGAATAATACGCTTCTTCTGCTTATCATTGTTATCCTCATTGCAGCGATGCTTGCAATTCTGGTCTACGAGTTTCTTCACTTCAATGATTTTGCGCTTTTTCATCGAAAGCCGGAACCGGAGCCGGAACATAAGCACCTTGACGACCTTTTCCGAGCAGAAGTCATGTATACAGGCGTGACCCTCGGAAGCATCTGCGAACTTTGCCCCAAAACCATTTTTAGGGTAAAGGACGGACGCGGCGGGTATTTCGCTCTCGACACCGAAAAAGTGGATGAAAAAAAGCTGCGCTTTTACAAAACCATTTTTGTTAAAGCACTGGATGCCCCGAATTACGAGCTGGAAATCTCCGATTCTTCGCTTCTTTGAGTAAAGAAGTACGTCAACAGAGCAGAGATGGCAGCGATAACAGCACTTTGAAAAAACTGTTTTCGTGAAATCATCTGCTCTTTTTCTTTTTTCAAAAAGTACGTTCGCCCTTTTGCGGTCAAAGCTAAATAATGGTACGTCTTGTAAGTTCGCGCATCTACCTGCTCGCCGCTTGTTTTGATTTCTGCATAACCATCCGCGATAAGCAGATCCGCAAGAACCGCAGCGTCCTTTTTGAATTCTTCTGAAAAAGTTCCTGTCAGCACTCCTATCGCCTTGGGATCCTTTTGATAAAGTTCAAGAAGATATCGAAGCGCTTTCTCTTCCTGCTTCAGCTTAACCATTCCCATTACCACCCATCATGTTCAAAGCTGCATCAATGGAAATGTCCAGCGAGTTTAGAAAAGCTTCCTGCTGTTTTGCCGGCAACTTGCTCAACTTATCTAATATAGTATAAGCTTTTGCTTTCACATCTGCATCCAGCTCGCTCCCACCGGGAGCGGGCTTTTCTTTTTGCTCTTCGCCGGTCAACTCTTCAACCGGGACGCCTAGCGCATTGGCTACTGGAGCTAGCATTTCATCCGGGAAATCACGTCCGCTTACTAGCATTTGCGAAATATAGCCGCGGCTCTTTCCAACCTCTCGGCATACAAAAGAAACGTTGATCCCTTTTTCAGTAGCGATTTTTTTAGCTCTCTCCACATTTCGCATAGAAAAGACCTCGCTATTTTGTGAAAATAGCCAAATGTTCACTAAATTGCAGATTGGCTATTGCAAAATAGCCACTTGGCTAGTATAATACTAAGCACAGGGCAAACAAAACCAAAGCCCCTGACAATATTATATCGGGCTCACGCTAGATTCTATTCACTTTGTACCTTGCAAATACATAGTAGCATATTTTCTAGCGATTTTCAAGCCCAGAAAGGAGAATTGCTAGTGAATGCTTCAAAAATCGACCAGTTTTGCAAGCTGCATGGTCTGAGCCGTACCGATCTGGAGGCGGCGGCAGGCCTGAGCAACGGCTCGATTGGCAAATGGGAGCGCAGTGTGTACGGCCCCAGCATTTCGCAGCTGCTCAAAGTGGCGCACTATTTCCGGGTGCCGGTCACAGCGCTGATCGTAGACGAGGAGGGCAGAGAATGAACAACGCAAACGATATGCGAGAACTGATTTCGGTCAGCTACGACAACCCGGAGCGGCCGACCGTCAGTGGCCGGGAACTGCACGAGTTCCTTCAGGTCAAGACGGCCTATAAGGACTGGCTTCCCCGCATGGTGGAGTACGGCTTTACCGAGGGTGAGGATTTCAACCCGCTCAAAATTGAGCGGGTTCAGGACGAGGGCGGACGCAAAGTCAGCCGAACACTTGATGACCACCAGCTCACCATCCCGATGGCAAAGGAGCTGTGCATGATCCAGCGCAATGAGCGTGGAAAGCAGGCCAGACAGTACTTTCTTGCCGTTGAAGCCCAGTGGAACAGCCCGGAAGCCGTGATGCGGCGGGCGGTGCTCATCGCGGACAAGAAGGTCAAGCAACTTCAGACAGCCAACCGCCAGCTTCTGGCAGAGAACAACGACCTGAAGCCGGATGCCGAGTATGCCAGGGCGGTGTGCATTGGAAGCAACTGCCGTACAGCTACCGAAATTGCAAAGGATTACGGCCTGAGCAGTGCTCAAAAGCTGAACGACATCCTGCACGGCCTGAGAATTCAGTACAAAACCAGCGGTGGGCAGTGGGTGCTATACGCAAAGTATTGCGGGAAAGGCTACACGGAAAACCGCAAGTCTGAACCATTCCAACACAAGAGCACCGGCGAGTGGGACACCAAGAACACTACCGTCTGGACGGAAGCGGGACAGCGCTTTATCTATGAACAGCTCAAGTCAATCGGGCTTTTGCCGAAGCTGGACGAGCACGTCAAGAATCCGCTTCCGATTCCAAAGCCGAGAAAGGAAGAAGAAAGTGCCTGATTTTGAAACATTTCTGCTTGCGCTTGCATCGATCGTTGTCATCATTGTTGCCTTTGGCTTTTCGTGGGCGATTATATCCGGTCTTTGGTGGCTTGTTTGCTACCTTGTTGGATGGCAGTTCACTTTTGGCGTGTCCACTGCAATCTGGATAGCGGCAATGGTCATGAAGTGGGTGGCAAAGCATGGCTAAGCCTGAACCGTGGACTGGTCGATTGATCGGCAGAATGCACAACAACGAAGTCACGCTGGAACAGCTTGCAGAACGTCTGGGATGGACGAAGAGTTATTGTTCCATGATCCTGAACAGCAAGCGCAAGCCGCGCGGCATCCGCGAGAAGATGGAAGCCGCAGTCAGCGAACTGATTAAGGAAAAGGAGGACAAAACGGTATGAACAACGACAAAAAGCCCAGCCGCAAGCACGACTGGACTACAACAAGGATTCTGGCTTTGACGCTTTGCATTCAGGTTGCAACACTTGTTTTGCAGATCGTCAATCTGGTGCGAAAGCTTACATGAAAAGTGAAATTATCGCAGCAGCCATTGAAACAGTTGCCACGAGCAAGGATGCGACTGTAAGCCACCGGTTTACACGATTTTCCTTTGCTTGCTCACGGTCTTTGATTTCCTGTTTTTGCTGGCTTTCTTCAAACTGCTGGCGCAGCTGCTTCAAATCTTCCGCATACCGCCGCTGTACCTCATACAGTGTAGGTTGCTGCGAGACTTGCGGACTGGAATAATTCACTTTGCTGGCGTTCAGAATGCGCTCTAATTCATCTGTACGCTGGTTCATGGATCCCCGCTGATTCATTTTTTTCACCACCTCCCGCTCAAGTATAGCACAGGAGGGGCAGAGAACAAGGAGGACAAAAAAATATGACAGACATCATCTTATCCACCCAGAACGGCGAGCCGGTAGCATCCAGCCGCCAGATCGCCGATAGTTTCGGCAAGGAACACCGCAACGTCATGCGGGACATTGAAAACCTCATGACGGCGGGTGTGCTCAAAAATGAGCAGACCCCCATGTTCTACAAAACCGAGTACACCCACGAGCAGAACGGTCAGACCTACCCCATGTACCTGATGAACCGTGACGGCTTTACCCTGCTGGCTATGGGCTTTACCGGCAAGGCAGCGCTGGAATGGAAGCTGCGGTACATCCAGGCGTTCAACGCGATGGAGAAGCAGCTGGCACAGCGACCGCAGCTTTCCCGGGCTGAACTGATGGCGCAGGCTCTGATTGCCGCCCACGATGAACTGGAACACAAAGACCGGCAGATTGCGGAACTTACGCCCAAGGGCATCTTTGCGGACGCGGTAAACGCCAGCAAGAAGAGCATCCTTGTGGGCGAACTTGCAAAGCTGCTGTGCCAGAACAGCGTGCAGATCGGGCAAAACCGGCTGTTTGTCTGGATGCGCGAGCACGGATACCTCATCAGAGACCCCAAGCGCAGCGACTACAATATGCCCACGCAGCGCGCCGTGGAGCAGGGTCTGTTTGAGATCAAGGAGACCACCGTGGTGCACTCTGATGGGCACACCAGCATCAACAAGACGCCCAAGGTGACCGGCAAGGGTCAGATCTACTTTGTGAACCTGTTTTTGAAGGGACGTGCCCCGGCGGGCAGGCTGCGCGAGGGAGAACAGCATCAAAGAAAAGAGGTTGAAAAAATATGATGAAGGTCGTACAGGGTACCTTCCGGCAGATTCCGTTTTGGAAGCTGCGTGGACGGTTCCACAGCTGCGGCTACCGCGATCAGGAAGTCGCTAAGTATATCGGCATTGGCCGGGACACCATGAGCGGCAGGATGCATGGGCACAATCCGTGGACAAGCGCAGAGATCACAGCAATGTGTGAACTGCTGGACATCCGACAGGATGAGATCGGGGAACTTTTTTTCCCCTCACTTGAGAAAGGAGAATCCGCATGAAGATCAAATCCACTACTTACTACTGGTTGGCTGTCATTTTGGGCGGCGTTGGAATAGGCACAGCTATGGGCGCAGAGGGCACCGCGCAGACCACCGGATACATCTCCGGCACGCTGTTTTCGGTGTCGCTGGTGCTGATTTTGGCCGCTGTTCTGCTGGCTCGTCTGGGCTTTGCCGCAGAGGACAGGGAGAGAGCCGCAAAGCGGCGCAAGTACGGCAAGATCAACCGCACCCACGCCCGCAACCCGGAGTACCCGGAGAATCAGGAGCGTGGGGCATGATGACGGCCAAAGAGTACGTTGAGGGCAAAGTCAAGTCCTACACGCGGCTTGCCGAACGTTGCAGGCGAGAAGCCGAAGCCTCAGATGACATTGTTGTCCGGGCTGGATACTCCGCACGGGCAAACGTCTGGGAGGTGCGCCGAAGAAATGGACAACGTGCGGGAGATGCTGCAAGAGGAATCCGAGGAGATCACGTATGCCTGACACTGTTCACCATGTCATGTGGTACACCGTGTACGATGCAAAAACTGGCAATCTGCTTGCATCCGGCACATCTGATATGTGCGCCCGGCGGCTCGGCTATAAAAGCGCAAACAGTTTTGCATCATCGGTTTATCATTGCCGCAAGAAAAAGAGAAATCCGCACAAGTATTCCTTTTTTCAAGAAGTCATAAAGCGCGACGAGGTGGACAGTCTGCCGCCGATACGCCGCAAAAAAAGAAGGGCCTGCCCGTGCGCCAGCACGGACAAGCCAAAAGGGTGATGAGTCTCGCCGCCCATCACCACAAAAATACCACAATATGCGGAAAACCGCAAGGAGGTAAAGCGTGAAAACCTTAATTTTTATCGTTCTGTGCGCAAACCTTGGGTACATCGCCCTTGGCTGGCGCCACAACAACAGGAGGTGAGCGTATGTGCACGGTACAGATTTATGATGCAGAGCGCCGGTTCGTGAACGAGATCCCGGTGCGCACCACGCTAGAGGGTGTGCAGTACGCGGACGACCTTGCAAAGGAAACCCCGGCAAGGATTTATGTTGTACTTGACGAGCACCGCAGCAAGGTTTACGCGAGGTGAATGTTTATGCATTGTGATGAAAAAAAACAGATCTGCTTGAACTATGCAAGCAACGTGCCGGAGTGGCAGCTAGGTCTCACGCTGGGAGCACTCGCAGACATTGGTGAGGCGGTTTCCACACTTGGCAAAGTGCAAAAAGCGGTTGCCGGTGACCTTGCGTGGACAAAAAACAATCCTGACTGCGTCTACATGGGAACGCTCCCTACTGACCGTGCACTTGCTTGCAAGAATGCCGCAGAGGCACTCGGCAAGGCAATGTATGCGCTGGAAGTGATCCTTACGCAGTCCAGCCTGTTCCCTACTGCAAAAGACCTTGCTATTGGGGCAGATGCCGCATACAACGTACAGCACCTAACGCTGCAAAGCCGGTGCCGCGCGCACGGATGCCCGGAGGTGGCATACAAACATGGATAAAATGGAAATCTACAACAACACAAGAAAAGCCCCACCGGAAGCCCTACGAAAAATCGCTGCCGGCCGCCTGAAGGGCAAAAGCGATATCAACCCTATGTGGCGTATCAAGAAGCTGACAGAGCTGTTCGGTGCTGCCGGGGTGGGATGGAAGTTCGATCCGCCGGTTTTTGAGGAGAAGCAAGGCGCAAACGGTGAGGTCGTAGTGCATTGCTTCACCTGCCTTTACATCAGGCAGGACGAGGAAAAGCCATGGAGCGCACCGATTCCCGGTGTTGGTGGCTCTCTGCTGATCGCAAGGGAGCAGGGCGGTTTGCGCACAGACGATGACGCCTACAAAAAAGCCTACACAGACGCCCAGAGCGTGTCGTGCAAGGCACTTGGCGTGGGCGCAGATGTTTACTGGGAGGCAGACCCGACAAAGTACAGTGCGCGGTCAGAGAGCGTACCTGCAGCACCAAAGCGTGACCCAGAAGTACAGGCAGCGCTGGACAACACGCCGATGATCTTAATGTGTGCTTGTTGTGGCAAGCCGATACAAGATGCCATGTATAAAGGCAAGCGCGTCTCCAACACGCATATTGCAAAAACCACAAAAGAAAAGTATGGACGTTTGTTGTGTTGGGATTGTGCCCAGAAGCAACCAAAAGAAGAGAAAGGATTAGAACATGCTTAACGTAGTAGCAATCATGGGTCGCCTTGTGGCAAACCCGGAACTCCGCACCACCCAGAAGGGCACCAACGTGTGCACCTTCCGCATTGCCTGCGAGCGCAGCTATACCCCGAAGGGCCAGCAGCGTCAGGCTGATTTTGTGGATATCGTGGCATGGGGCAAGACCGCCGAATTTGTCTGCAAGTTCTTCCAGAAGGGTAGCATGATCGCCATTGACGGCAGCATTCAGACCCGGCATTACCAGAGCAAGGACGGCAGCAACCGCACGGCGGTTGAAGTTGTGGCAAACAATATCAGCTTTGCATACGCAAAGGCAGCAGACAAGCCAGCTGCGCGCGATTTTGACCAGCAGACGCAAAACTACACCCGCGAAGCAAAAACCGCACAGAGCGCCCCGCAGCCCGCCTACACGCAGGGCAGCATGGACGATTTTGCCGTGATCTCGGACACCGACGACCTGCCGTTCTGAAGGAGATGATGAAAACAATGAGCGTAAAAGGATATAAAGTTTTTAATTCTGACTGGACGTGTCGCGGCAAACAGTATTCTTGCCCGGGAATCTTTGAAGAATTTGTAAGTCCGTATGTCTGCAATGTGGGTATGCACTTCTGCAAGAATGCTGCCGACTGTTTCCGTTACTATGATTTTGACCCGAACAACCACGTTGCTGAAGTGATCGCCCACGGCACGGTTGTAGAGGGCGAGAATAAGTGTGCAACGAACAAGCTGGAAATCGTGCGGGAAATCCCTTGGGCTGAAGTCCTTGAGGTTGTGAACACGGGAAAGGCTTGCACTGGACGTTGCAACAGCGGCAACTGGAACAGCGGCGACAGGAACAGCGGCAACTGGAACAGCGGCAACTGGAACAGCGGCGACTGCAACAGCGGCAACAGGAACAGCGGCAACAGGAACAGCGGCGACTGCAACAGCGGCGACTGCAACAGCGGCAACAGGAACAGCGGCGACTGGAACGCTACATCCTTTTCCAATGGCTGTTTCAATACGGTATCGCCCAAAATCTATATGTTCAACAAGCCTACCGACTGGACGCTTGAGCAGTGGTTTAACTGCCGTGCCCGGCGTTTGCTGAACGAGATTGACGATTGCCCGCTTGAGTACGTCTATCTGTCTGATATGACCGACGAAGAAAAGGCAGCGCCCCCTGAAGCTGAAACAACTGGCGGTTATCTGAAGGAACGCACCACAGCGGACAACGCCCGGAAGTGGTGGGCAGGGCTTAGTGCCGATGATCGCAACATCATTTTCAGCTTACCGAACTTCGATGCGGCGATCTTCAAGGAAATCACGGGGATTGACGTAAGCAAAGACTGACACATCTCAAGAGCTGCGCTATCTGGCTATACGGGCGTGCGGAAGGAGGTGAATACATACGGCTACAGGGAAAAGATACTACTGGTTAAAGCTCAAAGACAGCTTCATGCGGTCTGACGCTGTAGATTTTCTCATGGGTCAGAAAAACGGCGCAGCCTATGTGGTTCTGTACCAGATGCTCTGCCTTATGACCATCAACACCAACGGCAGGCTTTCACGGCAGATCGGTGAAGTGATCATTCCGTATGACGTGGACAAGATTCAGCGTGATACCAAGTGGTTTTCTACCGATACGGTGCGCGTTGCGCTAGGTCTTTACGCGAAACTTGGACTGATTTATCAGGAGCAAGACGGCACACTTTTACTTGCAAACCACTCGGAAATGGTCGGAAGTGAGACAGATTATGCAGCGCAAAAAAAGTTGCAAAGAACGAACCAGCGCCAAATTTATGCAGAACACTGTGGACAATGTCCACAGGATGTCCACACAGACGTCCACAAAAATGTCCATACAGATATTAGAGATAAGATATTAGATATAGATAAGTCGTCGTCATCTAAAGATGACTCCTCCTATACAGGGACGAGGACGACGAAATCTCTAGTGGATTTTTTTCGAGAGAACATCGGCAAGCTGAGCAAGACCGGCGAAAAAGAACTGACCGACTACATAGAGCGCATGGGCGCGGATCTTGTGTACGCGGTCATGAACAAGTGTGTGGATCTGGGCGGCGGCAGCTGGGCGTATGTCCGCAAGGCGCTGGAAGAAGCCGAGAGGCTGGGTTGCAAGACTGCCGCGGAGTATAACCAGCTTTGCCCCATCGGTGGCAGCCGGGCAAAAGGCACCCGCGTGGACAGAGCAGAGCCGTCCGGCAACAATATTTTGAGTCCGGAGCGCATGGCGCACAGCCGGGAACGACTGCGGAAGTGTAAGAAAGAAGCAGATGATCCTTGACAAATCCATGCTGCAAAGACTGCCCTGCCCGGTATCCGGCGTGTCACGACAGCTGCCCACAATTTGCAGCTTGGCGCAAAGAACACGCCAAAGAGACGGACTATAACCGGCAAATGACCGTGTCCGGCAGGGTCTACCGCTACGACTACGAGGGCAAGCACCGGGAACGCGGCAAGAAAAAGTACTTAGGCAAAAACGGAGGAGACAAATGAAAGTTTTAGTTGCCTGTGAGGAATCGCAAAAGCAATGGCCGAACAGTGGGGGGTAAAAAAAGAAAATGGTACAGACGAAGAAGTACAAGCCCGGACAGTATATCGTTTCGCTCGATCATTTGATGGAGCAGGAACGAATCTTCTTTATGGGGAAACTTGTAAACAGGAGTTGGTTTGTAAATTGGCAGTTGTGGTATGCGAATCTGGAGCTTAGCAAGCTGGACATTCGTGAAGCTGTCAAAATGGAGGAAAAACATGAAGCCAAAAACTAAATCGGAGCTAATGGCAGAATGGGCAAATCAGCCGGACCAGCTCAAAAAAGAACGGGAGGCCAAGGCCGTCCGCAAGGCGATGGACGATGCCCGCGCCGTGATTCAGGATGGCCTGACCCGGTATGTCAAGAAAAAGACCAAAGCCCGCAGCATGGCAAAGGCTGAATCTGACCCCTTTGCTGAGCTGGAAGGCTGGGAAAGCATGGAGCAGATCCAAGATGCCTACGGCTATGGCGAGATCACCGCCGACAGGCGGGACAAGCTCACCGACTTGTGGGAAGCCCGGGAAGCTGCCAAAAACAGCCGCAAGGGCTCGGACAAGTACACCGACCTTGTGACGGAGATGCTGGAGACAGCCATCCGCCGGGTGGGCAATGAGTACGCCGACATGCTGTTTGAGTATGACCGGCAGCGCCGGGAAGCTGAAAAGCAGTGCGAGCAACTGGCAATGGAGGGGATGATAAAAAAATGAGCGATAAACGTATGATCTATGCGGAGGACGTTATTCAGAGAATCCGCGACCTTGCCCCGGAAATCTTGGGCGGATGGTATAACCCGGACATGGAAAACGAGTTGGAGCAGCTTGTTTGTGTTGTGGAAAACACCCAGACGGCAGCAGCCCAGGACGCCCAGAGCTGGTGCTACATGGAGGATTACGAATGAAAATTATCCTCTACGGCGACCCACGCACAAAGAAAAACAGTGCGCGCATCCTGCAAGGGCGCGGAGGACGGCACTTTGTAGCCCCAAGCGCGGCGTTTGAGGAATACCAGACCTCTTGCCTGTGGCAGATACGCGCCCCGCCTGAGCCCATCTCTGCCCGCGTGAACGTGCGGTGCGTGTACTACATGGCTACCCGGCGCAAGGTTGACCTTGCAAACCTGATTGAGGCCACCTGCGACATACTGGTAAAGGCCGGGGTGCTGGAGGACGACAACAGCCGCATTGTGGCAGCCCACGACGGAAGCCGGGTGGATTACGACAAGAAAAAACCCAGAGCAGAGATCTGGATTGATGAAATGGAGGATAAGACATGATCGGAGAAATTTGGATTCAAGCAAACATGACCGAAGATGGAACTGTTCATCTTCTGACTGCGCCGGGTATCGCCGATAAAATCAAGAACGTTGTCGTTTACGAAATCTGTAGTCCCGCCGTAAAATGCACGTTTGAGGAGGAAAGCGATGACACGCACATGGACACCTGAAAGCGAACAGCCAAAGCCGCGCACCGGCGTGGACTACCACGAGGTAAAGGCGTGGTTCCAGCAGCTACGTGACATTGACGCAGAGATTGTGAGCGTACAGACTGCGATAAAGCGTTTGAAAGATGATGCAACTGGATGCACGGCAAATCTAAGCGGTATGCCCGGCGGCTCTGGTTACGGGGACAAAGTTGGAAGCTACGCAGAAAAGAAAGACGTAGAAGAACGTAGGCTTAAAACACTGGAACTGCAAAAAAAGTCTTTGCAGGCTGAAGCAATTCACAGAATCAGCTATATCTCAAAAGCAAAAAGCAGCAAAATGATGCAAGATTGCCTTTACGGATATTACATCGAAGGACAAAAGCAAGCCAAAATTGCAAAATCGCTGCTTTTGCCAGAAGAAAACAGAGTATCTCTGTACGTCAGAGAAGGTGCAAAATTTCTGGCACGCATTTGGGACAAATTTGATACGTGCTGATATTACACCTTGCTAATACTATGTAAGTATGCCACATACATTGCGATTGAAAGACGTATATGGTATGCTTCCTATAAGCGGAACCGCGCATAGCGGAGCGCCGCTTGCCACGCAGCCTCCGAAACGAATCCCCCAAAAATGCTTTCCTCCCAAGGCTTGACAGGCATTTTTCTTCCTCTCGTTTCGCGGGCTGCTTCTATGCCGTTATAGCTCAATTGGCAGAGCGCCGCCCATTTAAAGCGGGACAACACTGATGATACACAGAAAAAGTTCCACTCGCCTATCAAGCGGGAGAAGAACGCTTCCGTGGTACCGGTTCAAATCCGGTTGACGGCTCCACAACGCTGCTCTCCCGAAGCAGCGACCACCTGACGCATGGGCTGGCATCCCGCTTGTGGCTGCGTGTAGAGTGGCAGTGTATCCTTACCTGTCCTCACAACCTCCGCACGCACCGGAGGCCACATAATCCGTACACCGGTTTCCATAATTCCCCCGGCAGGATGTGCGTCAACAAAACCAGCATGGAAACGTGCTGGTTTTTCTTTTGTTATATGCCGCCTGAGCGCAGTTTGGAGCGCGGCGCGTGTGTGTAGACACGGCTGGTTCGATTCCAAGGGCGGCTTTTTATATTCCCGTAGCTCAATTGGTAGAGCGCTGGTCTCCAAAACCAGAGGCTGCAGGCTCGGTCCCTGCCGGGAGTGCTTGCGTGCCCTAGAGCGGGCCGCGCAATAGCGGGGCATCTGGCCGCGAAAGTTCCAGATGCAGCGGCACCCGATCGTTTTACGCCTATCCATCAAACTGAATGTACGGGTGCTGCTTATATGCCGTCATAGCTCAACTGGAAGAGCGCCGCCCATTTAAGGCGGGACAACGTTGGTGACACCACGGGAACATCACTGCACAGCCAACCACTGAGCACATCCGTTCCGTGGGTGCTGGTTCAAATCCAGCTGGCGGCTAGCGTGATTTTAGAGTGTCCACTGTGGACACTCTTGGAGAGGAGGCATACAAATGTTTGAGCGCTTGAAAGAACTGATTTGCGACATGGCAAAGTTTTTGACACGTCTCGGCGCTGGCCTTATCCTCTCGGCCTTACCGATCAGCAACAAAGAAAGCCACTTTGTGCGATATACGCGGCGTTTCGGTTTCCGTGCAGACCACACAAAACGCGAGCCTCGGGCAGAGATCGGAGGCCGTGGCTGTATCCAAGGAGCACGGCCTGCTATCCGTGCGGATTAACCGCTGCTGATACAATACGATTAAAAACCAGCTTTTTGTATGATGAGCTCCATGCAGCAAAGCTGGTTTTTCTTATGCCGCTTTAGCTCAGTCTGGCAGAGCACCGGACTTTTAATCCGGGGGTAGCGGGTTCGATTCCTGTAAGCGGCACATTCGATATTTTGACCGTTCGGGTTTCCGGGCGGTTTTTCTTTTGTATGAGTTTAGAGAGGTGGTGGCAATGACCTACAAGAAAAAGAATCCGGTAGGCGCACCGCCGAAATATAAAAATTCAGCAGAAATGCAGGAAAAGATAGACGCTTACTTTGCTGACTGCGAAGGAGAGCTCTTAAAGGACGCGAATGGAGCACCGGTTCTGGATAAGTACGGAAATGAAATATATCTGCATCAGCGTCCGCCCACTGTCACAGGATTAGCGTTGGCTTTGGGGTTTGCGTCACGAAAATCGTTGCTGGAATATCAAGGAAAGCAGGAATTTGTAAACACGATTACGCGCGCAAAAGCCCGGTGCGAAAAATACTCCGAAGAGAGGCTGTTCGACCGGGACGGAACGAACGGAGCGCAATTCAGTCTGAAGTTTAACTTTGGCTGGGACAGCAAAGAGGAAAAAACAGAAGAGATCGAAAGCGCAAGCCCGGCAGTTTCCGAAAACCGCCTGTTCGAACTTTTGGCACCGCAATTCCTGCCGACATGGCAGAAGATCATGCGAGGCGATGCAGACGAAGCGCTGGAAAAGGGCGGACGTGGATCCACAAAATCCAGCTTCTGCAGCATCGGCGTTATCAAACTTCTGCAATTGCACCCGGATTGCAACGCGGTATGCATCCGAAAGGTGGGCAATACCCTGCGAACGTCCGTGTATGCACAGATGCAGTGGGCAGTTGACCAGCTGGAACCCGGAATGTGGAAATGTACGGTCTCTCCAATGGAGATGACAAACAAAAATACCGGTCAGAAGATCCTCTTTTTTGGTCTGGATGACCCCGGCAAGCTTAAATCTATCAAACTGCCGCGCGGATACATCGGCATTCTATGGTTTGAAGAGCTAGACCAGTATGACGGAGAGGAACAAATCCGCAACGTGGAACAGTCCTGTCTGCGTGGAGGAGATTTCTCTTTCACGTTCAAGAGCTTCAACCCGCCTGCATCTCCACGCAACTGGGCAAACCGGTACGCGATGGAAGTGCGCGACCGCAAGATCATCCAGCACTCTGACTACACGATGGTGCCGCAGGAGTGGCTGGGCAGGCGTTTTCTTGATGACGCAGAAGATCTGAAGAAACGCAACCTGATCGCCTACAAGCACGAGTACCTGGGCGAGGTGACCGGCTGCGGCAAGGAAGTCTTTACCAACATCCGGGCAGAAAAGATAGACCCCGCCAAGTTTGAGCGCAAGTATCACGGCATTGACTGGGGCTGGTATCCTGACCCATTTGCCTACAACTGCATGAGTTACGACGCAGCCCGCAAGACCTTATATATCTATGACGAGATCACCGCGCGGCGCACACGCAACGAGGATACGTTCAAGATGCTGCAAGAACGGCACGTTATGGAGCACCCGGATAGCGAGCGCCTGACCGCGGACAGCGCGGAAAACAAAAGCTGCACCGACTTTACCGCATGGGGCATCAAGTGCTTGCCCGCTATAAAAGGCCCCAACAGCGTGGGGCAAGGCGTGAAGTGGCTGCAAAGCCTGACAGCCATTGTGATAGACCCGGTGCGATGCCCGGACACTCTGAAAGAGTTTACCGAGTACGAGTATGACGCGGACAAGAACGGCGAGCCGCTGCCCGGATACCCAGACCACGATAACCACCACATAGACGCAACACGATACGCCATGGAGCTTGTGTGGCACAAGCCCGGAAAATAAGGAGCAAAGCAAGTGAGAACATACCAAGACCTTGAAGCGGTACAGAACGACCCCACGGCCAAAACCGCTTTTGTGCAAAGCTTTATTGCCGAGCACGTTACAAGCGCCCCGGTGCGTACCGCTGAAAAGGCTGACAAGTACGACAGGCAGCTCAACACCGGCGTGGATGACTTTCTGGATGCACTTGCCGATATCGACTACAAGCTCAACAGCATCACCAAGAGAGCCCGCCCGGAGACCGTGAAAAGCAACTCCTTCCACCGGCTCAACGTTCAGCGCGTGGCATATAGCCTTGCAAATGGCATTACCCTGCCGGACGCGGACAAGGTAAAGGCGAAGCTGGGCGAAAACTTTGACGAGCAGCTTTACCGGCTGGGCTATCTTGCCTGCATCCACGGGGAAAGCTTTGGCTTTTGGAACAACGACCATCTGGACGTGTTCAAGTTGACCGAGTTTGCGCCCCTGTACGGCGAGCAGGACGGCACCATGCGAGCCGGTATCCGGTTTTGGCGTTTGCAGCCAGACAAGCCCATGCACGCTGTACTGTATGAGGCGAGCGGCTACACCCGCTACACCGAGGACAGCAAGGGCGAGCGCCTGTTGCATCAGGACGGCGAGCAGCAGCCCTACAAGACCACAACGACCACCACCCCCGCCGGTGACGAGATCGTAGAGGGCGAGGGCTATGGCACACTGCCCATCGTGCCGCTCTGGGGCAGCAGCGCCAAACAAAGCACACTGGTCAATCTCAAGGGTTATATCGACAACATTGACCTGATCGTCAACGGCTTTTGCGATGATCTGCGCGAATGTGCGCAGGTCTATTGGCTTATCTCCAACTACGGCGGCATGAACGATTCTGACTTGCGCCGGTTCATGCAGCGGCTGCGCTTCAACCACGCCGCCAACGTGGACAACGCCGGCACAAACGGCGGCAGCGTACAGCCCTACACGCAGGAGATCCCCACACAGGCGCGGGAGACCCTGTTGCAGCGGCTGCACAGTTCCATGTATGAGGATTTCGGCGGTCTGGACGTGCATTGCGTGAGCGCAGACAGCACCAACGACCATCTGGAAGCCGCCTATCAGCCGCTGGACGAGAACGCCCGGGACTTTGAGCAGCAAATCACCAAGTTTGTGCGTCAGGTGCTCAAGATCGCCGGTCTGCCGGACGCAAAGCCGCAGTACACCCATGTGCGAATCTCCAACACCAAGGAGCAGGTAGACATGGCGCTTGCGGAAGCGGCTATCATCGGCAACGAGATGGCAATTGAGCTGCTGCCAAACCTTACACAGGAGCAGAAGGAGCAGGCAAAGGCCGCGCTGATGGCAGAGAGCATGGAGCGGGAAGAAACGAATGAAAACGAGGACACCGGCGGTGGTGAAGAATGACAAGCGAACTTGACCGCATCTCTACCCGGCAACTGAACAGCCTGCGCCGCCGCATTTTGCGGGTCTATGGAACCGCCCGCCGGGAAATGACCGAGCAACTGACCGAGTTTCTCGCAAAATACAAGCAGTTGGACGAACACAAGCGGCAGCAGCTGGAAGCTGGCGAGATCACCGAGAGCGACTACCGTACATGGCTGCGCAATCAGGTGTTTCAGTCCGAGATGATGCACCAGAAGCTGGACAACATCACCCAGACGTGCACCACAGCCCAGCAAACAGCATACAAGCTGGCGCGAGATGAACAGTACGATATCTTTGCCCTTGGCGCAAATTATGCGTTCTACGAGCTGGAACAGGCCGCAGGCGTGGCGTTCAACCTGACCTTGTACAACACCGAAGCGGTCAAGCGCCTGCTGCTGGAAAACCCCAAGCTTGTGCCCAACAAGCGCATCAAGAGCGAGAGCAATAAAACCTATGACGCGCGGGTGTTCAACCGGTACGTCATGCAGGGCATCATTCAGGGCAAAAGCGTCCATGACATTGCGGTGCAGGCTGTGCAGGGCATGGCAGACACGGAAGTGCACTGGGCGATGAACAACGCTATCACAGCCCTTACAGGCGCCCAAAACGCCGGAACGATGCAGCAGCTCCGCAATGCTCAGGCGCTTGGCATTGAGGTGCAAAAGCGGTGGAACAGCACTCTGGACTACCGCACCCGCGAGACGCACCGCCTGCTGGATCAGGAGACCGCAGACCTTAACGAGCCGTTTAAGGTGCAGGGCTATGAGATCATGTACCCGGGAGACCCCAACGCCGCCCCGGAAATGGTCTATCACTGCCGCTGCAAAGTGACCGGGGCGCTTGTAAAGTACCCACGGCAGAACTCACAGCGGCGGGACAACACTACAAAAGAGGTCACATCTGACCTGACCTATACCGAGTGGTACAAGGCAAAGGGTGGCACGGAAGCCGAACAGATGTGGTGGGCAAAAGAGCGAAAACGCAGAAAGGAGAGTTCCAAAAATGAGTAAACGAGGCTCTGGAAGTTCTACAAGGGCGAGCAGTGAGAAGACTACGCTTGATGAATTTCTCGCAAAACGTGGCTTAAGTTCGCCCATCAGCGATTACATGGACGATAAGATGCGTATTCCTCACGGCTTGACACGCCGCCAAACGGAAAAAATGCAAAGGGAAGCCCACGAGGCCGCTGCACAGTATTCCGCAAGGCGAGAGTCTGCTATTGCAGAATACAAAGCGGGCGTTGCGTCTGGCACAATCAGAGAAAAGAGCCGTGTTGAAGTTTTGATGGGCAAAGCGAAAGGGCATCCTGACAATCCTTCAACACAGGCAGCACGCCGTGCGCTGGAAAAACGTGGTTACAACTGGAAAACAGGAAAAAAACTCAAGAAAAAGTAAGGCTAGGAGGGATGAACCGTGATTCTGCCAATGGAAAACACCGAGAGGATGATATTTCCCGGTGTGGGTAAGTACGGCATCCCTGCTATCAATCCAGAAACGGATATCCGCATTGACAAGCTGGAATGGATCCCGGTCAATTATGCGCTGACCGCCAAAGACAAGGCCACAAAAGGCGTGCATTTTTACAAGGACGATTACCAGTTTGAACGGTTCTGGAACAACCCAGACAAATACATTCCCCTTTTGCAGCAGTTCGGCGCGGTGTGCTCGCCGGACTTTTCTCTTTACAGCGATATGCCGCTTGCAGTGCAACTTTTCATGCACTACAAAAAGCACTGGTTGGCTGCTTACTGGCAAATGCACGGGATCCATGTGATTCCTACGCTGTGTTGGTGCGGCGAGCAAAGTTATGATTGGTGCTTTGACGGAGAACCGGCAAACAGCATTGTGAGCATTTCGAGCCACGGCACACAGTCTGACCCATACGAAGCAGAATGCTTTGCCAAGCACTGCCGCGTGGCGCTGGACAGGCTCAAACCGACAAGTGTTTTGTGGTACGGCAAGTGCCCGGCAGAATTTGACTGGAACGTTACCAAAATCAAACCATTTCAATACGAAAGGAGGCACTACCGTGAGTAAAAAATGGGTCACCGATTACAGCAAAATTGCGGCAGAAGAGGCAAAGAGAGCCGCCGTTGTTGTGGATAGTTCCAGATACAAGAAAACGCATAACGACGTTGTATCTTTCGTAAAAGAGCAAGCTGGCGTTGACCTCAACAAATATCGAAGTGGCGATGGTTCTTCTCCGTCTCATACCACATATTGGGACAAGAGCGGCCCGAAAGTTGCTTTTGACCTAAAGGGCATGACTTCGAGTGACCGTACAAAGTTGATGCAGTTGTCACAAAAGCCGTTTGGAGTAACGGTTGAACAGGGTGGCGCATGGATTGGCTTTGTTTCGAGGAAAAGGAAGAAAAAGTGAGCCATGAACTTTAACTACGACATCAAATTCACCGACAACACCCCGAAACTCCATGAAGCGCTGGTAGCATGGGTGGAGCGTGTGCTGACCATCTGGGGCATGAAGGTGCAGGACTACGCACAGCTGCTTGTGCCCACCGGAACGGCAGACAGCACCGGCATAGAGGGCTATGTTGGCGGTGCGCTGAAAGCATCCCTTACCTACGTTGTATCTGCGGCGCAAAAGACCGTGACCATCGGTTCAAACCTGTTTTACAGTATCTATGTGGAGTTGGGCACCGGTATTTTTGCAGAGAAGGGCAACGGACGCAAAACGCCGTGGGTCTGGCAAGACTTCAACGGCAGATGGCACTTTACCCGGGGCATGGCTCCCCGACCCTTCCTGCGCCCGGCGGTGGAAGATCATATCAAGGAACTGCAAGAGATTGCAGTAGAGGAAGGAAATAAGGAGGAATAAGTATGGATAACAACGTTTATACCGCTCGATTTGAATGCAGTTGTACAGTTGAAGATTTCAAAAAATTTCAAGAGTTGGTTCAAGAGATAATGAGGAGAAACAGTTTTCAGGGTGTTGACCTATCTCCATATTACCAGCAAGAGATCAAAGAACGGATTCTTTTGGTTGAAATGCAGAAAGCAAGAGAACATCTTCAGGCACTTTGCGATAATGCGTATGGAAAAGGAAATCGCATTATCATGGTATCATCCCAAAAGTCAATTTAATATTCAGCGGTTGGCGCACAGCGTCAGCCGCTTTTTTATGCCGTTTTCGCACAACTGGCAGTGCTCCAGGCTCATAACCGGGTAGTTGCAGGTTCGAACCCTGCAAGCGGCACCACACCGGCAGCACGTCCGGCAAAATAACCTGATTGCCAAGCATGGCAGCCCAAGCAAGGGCAGAAAGGACAAACACACATGGCACTCAAAAGAGCAGATATCCGCAAGATTCTGGAAAACGCCGAAACCTCCAACGATGACAAGGCGAAAGCCATTCTGGACGCCTTGCACGAGGAGACCGACGCCCTCCGGGACGAACTGGATACCGAGAAAAACGCCCGCGTTGCAGCGGAGAAGGAACGGGACGCAGCCAACAGCGGTAAGCAGACCGCAGAGCAGGCGCTGACCGACTACAAGACCCAGCAGACCAAGAAGGACGCCCATGCAGCCAAGGAAGCAAAGTTCCGGGAGCAACTCAAAGCCGCAGGTGTGCTGGAAAAATACTTTGACCGCATTGTGCGCCTGTCCGGCGAGGACATCGACAAGATGGAACTGGACAGCAAGGGCAATGTGAAGAACGCGGACAAGCTGGCTGAAAGCCTGAAAACCGATTGGAGCGACTATGTGGGCAGCACCTCCACCAAGGGCGCACCGGTGGACAACCCGCCCGCAAACACCGGATCCAAAATGACCAAAGACCAAATTTTTGCAATCAAGGATTCTACCGAACGGCAGGCCGCGATTGCAGCGAATGCCGACCTGTTTACAGGCGGCGGGAAGGAATAAGCTATGGCAGCAAAAGAAAATCTGATTACCACCACCGAGATCACCGTCAACCCCCGCGAGATCGACTTCGTGACCCGCTTCCAGCGCAACTGGGATCATCTGCGGGAGATCATGGGCATCATGCGCCCCATCCGTATGCAGCCCGGCACTGTGCTGAAGAGCAAGTACGCACAGGGCACCCTGCAGAGCGGCACCGTGGCAGAGGGCGAGGAGATCCCCTACAGCCAGTACACCGTCAAAGAGAAGGACTACGGCAAGATCACCATCGAAAAGTACGCCAAGGCCGTCTCCCTTGAGGCTATCCAGAATTACGGCTATGAGGTTGCTGTCCAGAAAACCGATGACGAGTTCCTGTACGACCTGACCGCCAAGGTCACCGACAAGTTCTACAAGTACCTGAACACCGGCAGCCTGAAGGGTACGCCCAAGACCTTCCAGATGGCTCTGGCAATGGCAAAGGGCAGCGTGGAGAACAAGTTCAAGAACATGCACCGCACCGTCACCGGCGTTGTGGGCTTTGCAAACGTTCTGGACGTGGCCGAGTATCTGGGCACCGCAAACATCACCATCCAGAACCAGTACGGCTTCCAGTACATCAAGGACTTCATGGGCTACAACACCATCTTCCTGCTGTCCGATGGCGAGATCGCAAAGGGCAAGGTCATTGCCACCCCCGTGGACAACATCGTGATGTACTACGTTGACCCATCTGACAGCGACTACGCCAAGGCTGGTCTGGTGTACACCACTGCGGGCGAGGCCAGCAACCTGATCGGCTTCCACACTCAGGGCAACTACACCACCGCGGTGTCCGAAAGCTTTGCCATCACCGGCGTGACCCTGTTTGCCGAGTATCTGGACGGCATCTCCGTCCAGACCATCACCCCGGGCGAATCGGTCTGACATGCAAGGAGGTGACCCCGCATGACTGTGCCAGAGCTGTGCGTGTACACGCACAATTTTTTTGACCGGTACGATGCACCGTTTACAGGGCGGTTCATCATTGGCGTGGACTATATCCGGGATGCGATCAACTTCAACACGGACGTGCTTGCAGATCCTGAAAACATCCTGTCCAGGCTTGCGCCGCACCAGTTCTACAAAATAGAGGGCTCTATCTTCAATGACGGCGTGCATCAGGCGGGCGATCCTCTGACCCCCGAAACCTTCACCGGCACGGTACAGCCTATGCGGGTACCCAACGTGTTTGTGGAGCTTGCCAAGAAGATCACTGACTACGATGCAGCCACGCCCGGCGGCGGGCGCTATGTTTCCCAGTCCTTCAACGGATGGAGCGGCACCATGGCCACCGGCACGGATGGCTTGCCCGCAGACGGCTGCACCCGCTACCGCCGGGAGATCAACCAATGGAGGAAACTGTAATGCCTGTAAACGATTTCACTAAGTTTACCGTGATGGAGAACTTCACCAAAAAGTTCTGTTTCATGGAGAAGAAGCTGGTCTCTGATGGGCTTTTTGGGTCTACCACCACATGGGTGCCGGGGCTGGAATTCGAGGGCGTAGAACGCCACGACCAGACCATAGAAGCGCAGCAGGCAGAGCAGCAAGGCACGGCATCCACCTACTCCCTCTATGTGGATAAGGGCATCAAGCTGTCCCCCTTCGACCGCATCAAGCGGCTGGACGATGGGCAGACCTACGAAGTGACCACCGCGAGCAGCGACAAGATTTCCCCCGCCGAAAGCCAGATGAATCTTGCCGTTGTGCAGTGCAAAAAGGTGGTGCTTTCCTGATGGGCGCAGAAGAAGCCATTACCACGGCGCTGAACAGCTTTTTTACGCTGTTCGATGTTCCTGTGTACCCTGAGGATTCCGTGCCGCCGGGCGCTTCCCTGCCCTATATCACGGTGAAGCTGGTCATTCCTAAGGGATTTGACGAGAGCAGCACCTTCCATGCGCGGCTGTGGTATCCGGTAGACGGCGGCAAGCTGCCCCTCATCCGCAAAGCCGATGAACTCCGCGCTGCCCTTGGCGATGGGCTTACCATCGAGTGCGAGGGCGGCGCAATTCTTTTATGTGCGGGCAATCCGTGGGCGCAGCCTATGGGCAACCCGCCGGAAAAATACCTGTGCACATACCTTACTTTTGACGTCACATCCTTTGTGGTGTGAGAAAGGATAACGCATGAACAAAATGTATCACGCCATTTCGCCGGATGCTTTCAAAAAGCTTCAGTTTCAGGCTGGCGCACTGCTGAAGAAGTTCGACCCGGCGGGCACTACCCCCATTGCAGCGGAGGATATGATCTGCCTGACTTCCGGCGGCATCACCGTCAGCTGCAAGCCCAACACCATTGATCTGGGCGAGGATCTGGACGAAGTGCCCGAGAACACCTACCAGCTCAAGCACATTACCAGTTGGGATTGTGGTCTGTCTACCACCTGCATGACCGTGAGCGCCGACACCATCAAGCTGGAACTGGGCGCTGCGGACGTGGAAACAAACAAGATCACCGTGCGCGAGGACTACAAGGACACGGACTTCCAAGATATCTGGTGGCACGGAAATCTGATCGGCGGCGGCTATGCTGCGGTCAAGCTGATGAAGGCCGTAAGCGATGGCGGTCTGGAACTGAAAACCACCAAGGACGGCAAGGGCAACATCACGCTGAGCCTGAAGGGACACTACGACATGACCGACACCAGCAAGGTGCCTATGGAGTTCTACGTCAAGGAGGCAGAATAAATGATCCTTACCATCAATCTTGACCCCGTGGAAGCACTGCCCAAGCTGTATGACGCGGTGGACGGCATCACCCGCATGATCATGGACGCAAAGGACAACGTGGACAACCCGGAGACCAAAGCCGCCCGGGAGACCATTGTTGCCAACGCCATGAAGCTGCTGGGTGCAGAGCCTGCCGAAACCGCAGAGGGCAAGAAAAAGCTGACCCCGCGCGAGTTTGCGCTGGCTGCGCTGGACTTTATCAAGCCTCTGATGAAGATTGACCCGCAGCGCACCATGAACGCCCTGCACCAGCTGTACACGCTGGAAAAGGGCGAGAAAGACACCCTGCCTAAGGCGTTCACCGCGCTTACCAAGTCGGTGATGCAGGAGGATATGCAGGATTTTTTGTCCTCGCTGGCCGACTTGAACGGCCTGAGTTTTGGCACTACCTCTGCCGAGCCGACCTCCAGCATCTCCGCGCCTACGGAATAAAGTATTTCGTCTGGTTCGTCATCAGCGAGATGCGCGAACGCCACCGCACAAAGGCATACCAGCTGTACACGGCTGATATGCTTTTTCTTTGTGCTGTATCGCTGGGGCATCAGGTTGAGCAGTCCTTCAGCGAGATCATGGCAGAGTACGACAAGCCGCTATCCCAGCGCCGACACGAAACAACGTTGGAAGAAGCGCAGGCGTGTTGGGAAAAGACGCTTGCAGACAGTAAAAAAGCCGCAGAGCAGAACGGAGGTGGTGGGACCTGAACATTTTTAATTTGATGGCCACTTTGGGGCTTGATACCTCCGAGTATGAGCAGGGCATCGAGCAGGCCAGAAAAGAGACGCAAAGCGCCGCAAACTCGCTGAACCGCAGCGCAAACACCGCCGGGAGCGGCGTTTCTGGCATGGCAAACCAGTTTGCAGCAGCCAGCGCAAAAGCGACTGTCCTTGCAAATATGCTTACTTCGCTTGGGACAAAGGCTGTAGGCCTTGCAAAGGGCTTTGTGGAGATGGGCATTTCATACAATGCCCAGATAGAAAAGTACACCACCGGCTTTACCAATATGTTGGGCAGCGCACAGGCCGCACAGGAAGCCATGCAGGCCATTCAGGAGGACGCAGCCCGCACCCCGTTTGACGTGGCATCCCTGACGCAGGCAAACCAGCTGCTCATCAGTGCGGGCGAAAACGCAGAGTATTCACGCAAGGTCATCAATGCACTGGGCGATGCTGTTTCTGCCACTGGCGGCGGTAACGCCGAACTGTCCCGCATGGCTGCAAACCTGCAGCAGATCGCAAACGTGGGCAAGGCCGCAGCAATCGACATCAAGCAGTTTGCCTATGCGGGCATCAATATCTATCAGATTTTGGCAGACTACACCGGCAAATCGGTGCAGGAAGTCCAGAATATGACCATTAGTTACGACCTTCTTTCGCAGGCGCTTATAGCCGCAAGTGAGGAGGGCGGGCGTTATTACAACGCCATGGACACCCAGAGCCAGACGATGAACGGGCGTATATCCACCCTGAAGGATAACGTCAGCCAGCTGGCTGGACTTTTGACTGGAAATCTAACAAACGCTCTTGGTGGCGTTATTTCCAAACTGAACGAAATGGTTATAGCCGCTCAAGACGCATACAAACTTGACGGATGGAGCGGCCTTATCGGGGAAATAACAGGTCTTACCAGCGTTATAAACAAGGCAAAATCCGCTGCTGTTGGCCTGAAAGCTGTTTTTGATGCTTTGAAAAGTGGAGAAATTGGCATTTTCTATGGTGACTGGGATGCTGTTTATAAAAAGGCATTCATTTCAGACCAAGAAAGCAAAAAAATCCAAAAAGAAAGCAGAAAAAACTGGGACACTAACCATAGTGGCATGGTCTGGGACGAAAATGACGGATGGGTACCCGCTAAAATAAGCGGAACGTCTGGCACTTCCATCGTCACAAGTCCTTCCGGTTCCTCCGGCAAGACTGGCAGAACCTCAACCCCAAAATCCACCTCCAATACCGAAACCGTCATAGCGTCCGTGACGCACACCGCCACCACCACCGCGCAGAATGCGCTGGGCGCGGTGACTACAAGCGTTGAGACCCTGCAGGAGAAGGTAAAGGACGCAGCGGGCAACATCAAAAACCGCGTGACCGAGACCACCACCGAGACCGGCAAAGAGATGGTCAACGGCGTCTCCACCACCTACAAAAAGGTGACTAAGATCGTGGACGGCGTGGTGCAGAAGGAAACCAAGGTCTATGACGATATGTCCAAGACCCTGCTTGGCACCCTGACCACCATTGCAGAAAAGACCTTCAACGGCATCACCACCACTACGCAGCAGGCTGTGGAGACCTACGCGGACGGAAGCCAGCACATCAAAACAACCGCCACCGAGACCGGAGAGCGCATTGTGGACGGCGTGCGGCAGACCTACACCAAGATCATCAGCTACGTTGACGGCGTACAGGATAAGGTGACAGAGACCGCACAGAACATCGACAAGAGCATCAAGGCGACCCAAAAACGCATTGAAGAGAACCAGAGCAAGGCGCAGCAGCAGTTCAACAGCGGGATCTTCAAGCTTGGCAAGAACCTGTACACCGACCTCAAAAATCAGGACTGGGCAGCGCTTGGGCTGGATATCGTCAACATGATGTGGGGCGAGGTGTCGCAGGAGCAGCGCGAAGTCCTGTCTGACTGGGCAAACAAGGCGCTGGAAGCCATCAACGAAGCTTATTCCGGCGGCGGTCTGAGCGAGGCGTTCAACGCTTTTAAGCAGATCATGTCCAACGGAATCAAAGCAGATGCAGATGGCGTTACAACGGACGTTAAGGGCTTGAGCAAGGTATTTCAGGATCTGGGCATCAATGTTTCTGACTCCGGCAGCAAGATCATGGGTGTGCTGAACACCATTGGCTCCGGCATGGGCAGCTTTGCCCTCAACGCAGGCACGGATATTGCAAACCTTGCCGGGAGCATGGGAAGCCTTGGCACGATCGCAGAGGGCGCAGGCGGGCTGATTGCAAAGGTGGGCAGCCTGATCATCTCGAACCCGGAGGTCGCCGCGATCATCGCCATTGTGGCGGGCGTGGTGGCGCTGGGCGTGGCGCTGTGGGCAAAGTTTGGCAAGGGCAAGAGCAGCGGCACTACCAGCACGCAGCACGTGCACTCCTACAAGGATATTCAGGACGCTTACTGGTACGGCAACGAGCGTGCTTTTGCAGGCTACGACTACCGCACCGACCCCTACGTCATGAACCCGGACAACAACGCCATGCTGACCTATCAGGCCAAAATGCAGGCGCAGATGGAGCGGCTCTACGGTGTGGTGGAGAAATATCTGCCGGAAGCCGGAAACAGCGTGATTGCGCTTGACGGCGAGCAGGTAGGCCGCATCATTACCCCCAGCGTAAACAGAAGCCTGGGAGACCTTACGGTGCTGAGCGAACGAGGGAACTGATATGTACGAGATCTACGCATACCCCTTTGGCAACCCGGACGCAAAGCTGCTGCTCTATCGTCCCAACGACCCGCAGGCACTGGTGCTGTCCCCCAAGCTGACCCGCGAGGTCAGCAAGGGCGGCAGCCTTATTTTTACCATGACGCGGGATCATACGCAGTACGATATGCTGCAAAAGCTGAGCACGGTAGTGCAGGTGCGGCGGGACGGCAAAGAGATCTGGCGCGGTCGGGTGCTGAAGCATGAAGCCGATTTTTACAACCGGCGGGTGGTGTACTGCGAGGGCGCGCTGAGCTATTTCAACGATAGCAGTATCACCCCCTTTAACTACAAGGGCACGCTGCGCCAGTTTTTGCAGCACCTGATCGACGCACACAACGATCAAGTCAAAAGCAAGATGAAATGCTTCCAGCTTGGCACCGTGACGGCGGCGCTGGGCAACCTTGTGGTGCAGTTCGGCGATGCCGACCAATACGGCGTTGGCGAGGACTACGGCAAAGTGTGGGACATTCTGGACAAGCTGGTGCTCAAAGTGTTCGGCGGTTACTTCTACTGCGGCTTTGACGCGGCTACCGGATACAACGTGCTGAATTACTGCGACCAAGCCTACGAGGAGAAACGGGAGACCGCCCAAGAAATCGAATACGGGCGCAACCTGCTCAACCTGAACGAGACCACCGATGCAACCGACCTGTACACCCGCATCTACCCTATTGGCAACAAGCACACGGTGGACACCTCCAAGTGGTACTACAAGCTCATGTGGTGGCGCGACCCCTCCAAGGACAAACACGAGGAGCGCTGGGGCATCATGGAAACAGATGCCGCTACTGTTGCGCAGTATCTGCCTGCATCGGGCTACTCCTACAACTTGGAAGAGGGCTGGATCCAAAACGACACTGCGGTGCAGAAGTTTGGCATCATCACCCGCATTGTGGAGTTCGACACCGACAGCGCAAACGACACCTTTGCCGCCGGTGTGCAGGCATTGCAGCAGAACTACGCCATGAAGACCAGTTACGTCATCCGGGCGGTAGACCTTGTAGATGCAGGCTATGATACCGACCGGCTGGATTTTTCCATGTACTCCCATATTATCAGCGCGCCGCACAGCGTGGATGCCATCATGCTCTGCACAAAACTGGTAGAGCCGCTGGAAAAACCAGCGCAGAAGGAGTTCACCTTCGGCATGACCCGCCGCACACTGACCGACCGTCAGGTGGCCAATATGGGCACGACAAATCTGCTGGTGGAAAGCGCTTACACCTCCGAAAAATACCATCAGGATATGCTGAAACGGCTGTTTGCCGCCTCCGAACAGGCAAAAAAGGATTCCGATGAAGCCGCCAAGACCGCCACAAACTTTTTGGAGTACACCCCGCAAAACGGCCTCATTGTCCGGCACGATTCTCTGCCCGGCAAGCAAGTGCAGATCCTGAACGATGGCATCCGGGTCATGGATGGCAGCAGCATGGTCAATATCCAGGCCAACGCCATCTCCATCACGGACGGCATGGGCAGCTGTTCCATCAGCAGCGGTGCCATTATCTTCAACGGCATTCGCAACAGTAAAATTTTTGAATGGCCTTATCAAAAGGATTCTCATGGCAACCCAATAGGAAAATTTACTGCACAAACAACAAAAATCGACCTTTCTTCCTACTCGTCTGTAATGCTGGTCTATGACACGCATAAAGACGGAACATGGTTTGCAAGTGGAGGCAGTGCTGGTAGACTTACCGTTATTCTTCCTGTTAACGGGCAAACATACTCTTATGCTTATCCGTGGAATACCGTGCACTGGAGAACCGTAAAAGTCACCCAAACAGGGATAACCTTTGGCGGCGGAAAAGAACGAACTTCCGACTACAGAAAAAACGTTGTAACCGGTCTAATACATTTGGAAGTCCCTATCTCTGACGGCGTTGCAGAAAACGATGAGGTTTGCAGACCACTGGAACTGTACGGCTTTATGTAAGGAGAACTATGAAACACTTTAAATTCAAGTGCAGGGTCTGCTCTGATGGGCGGCTGTATGAAGGCGGCTGGTGCCACGAAAGTGTTATTCCAAACCCGCTGCCGCCTGATGAGATTCTTCTGGACGATCTGTCCGGTATCACGCAGGGGTTCTACACGGATTATCTCTGGGACGGAGAAAAGCTGATTTATCGTCCGCCTGAACCATCTGCTGAGCCTGCCCCGACAGTCCAGACTTCCGATGACGGAACCGAGGTGACCTACACATGAGAGACTATGCCGCACTGGAAGCGCTCGCCGCCCAAAACCCCCGCCTGAACGATATGCGCATCACAACGCCGACCCAGACGTTCTCCATGCGGTCGGACTTTGGGCTGTGGCTCAAGCGCGGCTCTCCGCAGATTGGCAAACCGGAAACCGATTCTATGCTTGTTGAGGTGCCCGGGGCGGATTTTCTGCTGGATTTGACCCGCGCCGTAGATGGCAGCGTACACCACAAAAAGCGGAAGATCTCAATGGAATTTGTCTGCGACCGGCCTAAAACACAATGGGCATATATCCGGTCTAGGTTGGAAGCGTTGCTGCAGGGTCAGTGGCTGCACTTCTATTTTGTCCGGGACGGCGAGGTCTGGGCTGGGCAGCTGGACGTAGAGATGACCCCCGGCGAGTATAAAGCTGCCGTGAAGATCACCGCGACCTGCGACCCGTGGCCGAAAGATCATTACTTTATTCTGGACGCTTCCAAGCTGGATACAGACAAAATTGCATAAGGAGGATACATGGGTTATCAGAAACAGAATTTCGTTTCAGGTCAGGTGCTGAACAGCGCTCACCTGAACCACATCGAGAACGGCATTGTGGAGGTCGAATCTTCCGTATCCACTTCCATTGTGGACAAAGTCACAAAGGAAGAGCTTAAAAACACGATCGACCCCACCCTCTCCCTCTCCGGCAAGGCTGCGGATGCAAAGGCGACTGGAGATGCGGTTGGTGAGCTAAAGGAAGATATAGATGATTTATCAAATGCGTTAAAAATTGTAGTACCTGTTATCAGAAATGGCTCGCTCGGAAATCCCGGAAACGCGAATGCTGTTGGCATGAAATATTCTATGCCATGGGGGAAAAGCAAACGAGCAGTTGTTACGATGGTATCTTCTCCGAAAGGCTGCACAAAATACCAATGGGTGTACAGAGCATATAGCGAAGGAAACGTTGAGACTCAATCAGAATCAAAAATCATTGATTTAGCCCCTTATTTATTTACAACGGAAAATCATGTTATTATCGAAAACTGGGCAGACAAAGCATTTGGCGTGGGTGTATTATGTTATGATTCTCAAGACGTCCCTATCCCGTTGAGAATAAATAGCGTTGGTTCTGATTGTTTCAAAATTGAGTTAGTCGGTGAAGAACCAACAGCGCTTGTACCATCTGTGCTAAACGGCTCCTTGGGGAATCCAAATAACGAGTTTTATGTCAGTGTTGGTGAAGTTATTCCTATCCCAAAGGATTTTGCGTATATTCAGTTCGATTTTGACGATTACGGTTTGGGGCTGGATTTTATTTTTGACCTCTGTAATTGTCGGCGTTGTATTTCTGTGGATTGCATGGATATTCAAAAGAGGAGCGAACCGGATTTACAGTGAGAATTCGGAGCTGAATTTCAGAATTAATTATCTGGAAAAGAGGAGCTGGAGTATCTGCTTTCTTGTGGCAAATATTTGTAATGCGATTGCATGGCTCTATCTTGCATATAGAATGACAAAAGAAGAATGGATTTATAATCTGGATATTATTATATATGCCACAGTGATATGTGTACCTGTAATAATTGCTATAGCAACTGTTATATGGATTAAGAAACAAAAAAATGTACTACAATGTAAAGACGAAACGCCAATGTATATGGATGATGATTACTATTGGAGAAATGGCTGGTATGATAATCCGGGTGATCCAAGATTATTTGTGCAGGACAGATTCAACAGTATGAATTATACAACAAACGTTGGGAAGCCGGCAGGAAGGTATATGTTCGGTGGCATTTGTATTGTAGTTGTAGTACTTTTGTTCTGGATGTGTATTGTCTTTTTAAGAATGGATTTTACACCGATTCGTCTTGTGGCAGACGGAGCGGAAGTCAGAATTACTTC
>ERZ773192.642-NODE-642-length-41951-cov-53.339460_pt1 | contig 41951 bp, 33 predicted proteins | sample MGYA00581010_ERZ773192 | MGnify/ENA primary metagenome ERZ773192 (study PRJEB29015, sample SAMEA2737741) | human gut metagenome | biome: human gut; feature: human-associated habitat; material: faeces | place: China | collected 2012 ...
CTGGGAGACCGGGCGGACCCGGAGACGGACGCCGTTACCCTGGACGGGCAGCCCCTGAGCCGGGAGCCGGAGAGAGTGTATCTGATGCTCAATAAGCCCAGGGGCTATGTCACCACCCTGTCCGACGAGCGGGGACGGCGGACGGCGGCGGAGCTGGTGCGCCGGGGCGAGCTGTCCCCTGCCGAGGGGGCGCGGCTGCTGACGTTTTGCAACAATGCCGGCCCGGCCTTTGCCATCGGCGTGGCCGGGGTGTCGGTATTCGGCAGCGCCCGGACGGGAGCCTGGCTATATCTGCTGCACTGCGCCGCCGCGCTGCTGACGGGTCTGCTGTTCTGCCGCCGCCCGCTGCCCGTCACCGCCATGCCGAAACGGCCTGTGCCGCCGCGGGCCGGACTGACGGGGCAGTTTCTCCGGGCGGTGGAGGGGGCGGTGTCCGCCATGGCCCGGGTGTGCGGGTTCGTGGTATTCTTTCTGGTGCTGCTGCGTCTGGCGGAGGGGCTCATCGGCCCCCTGCCGCCGCTGGCGGCGGGGGTGCTGGAGCTGACCAACGGCATCCTGCGCCTGACGCCGGACCGCCGGGGCTTCGTCACCGCGGCGGCGCTGCTGGGCTGGGGCGGGCTCAGCGTCCACTGCCAGACAGCGGCGGTGACGGCGGGCAGCGGCATCTCCCTGCGGCTGTATGTGCCGGCCAAGGCGGTGCAGGCGGCGCTGTCAGCGGGACTGGCGGCGCTGCTGGCACCGTATCTGCTGCCGTAGGGCACCCCGCGGGTCCCTCCTGCGTAGAATGACCACGGAGAGAAGTCTCCCATCATTCCCGACAGGAGGTCACATAGGATATGAGCATTACGCTCCGTCATGCCGCCGCCTGCTATCAAGCCCCGGACGGCGAGGTGGAGGCGGTACGGGACGTGTCCTTCACGGTGGAGGAGGGCGCGTTCGTCAGTTTAGTGGGGCCCTCCGGCTGCGGCAAATCCACCCTGCTCAGCGCCATTGCCGGGCTGGAGCCCCTCAGCGGCGGCGCTATCGAGATCGACGGCCGGACGGTACAGGGCACGTCGCCAAAGATCGGCTTTATGCCACAGCGGGACCAGCTTTTCGAGTGGCGGAATATATGGGACAACGTGACGCTGGGGCTGACGGTCCGTGGTGAGAAGGACCCGGCGGCCTATGCACACGTGTCCCGGCTGTTGGAGCGCTACGGGCTGGCGTCCTTTGCCAAAAAGCGGCCCTGCCAGCTCTCCGGCGGTATGCGCCAGCGCTGCGCCCTGATCCGGACCCTGGCCACTGAGCCGGAGATATTGCTGCTGGATGAGCCCTTTTCCGCCCTGGACTACCAGACACGGCTGGCGGTGTCGGCGGATATCTGGCGCATATTGCAGCAGGAGGGCAAAACGGCCCTGCTGGTCACCCATGACATCGCTGAGGCGGTGAGTATGTCCGACCGGGTGGTGGTGCTGTCCCGTCGCCCCGCCGTGGTGAAGGCGGAGATGGACATGGGTGCGCTGCGTGGTCTGCCGCCGCTGGAGCGCCGGGACACGCCGGAATTTCACCGGTACTTCAACGCCATATGGAAGGAGCTGGACGTTCATGCCTGAGAAAACGCCTTTGCCCCGCCGTGCGGCGTACCTGAGGACCGTGCGCCGCGAAAAGCGCCGGGTGCGTATCTGGCAGATCGCGCTGGTGGCGGTGCTGTTTGCCGTGTGGGAGCTCAGCTGCCGGCTGGGGCTGTCCGACGGCTTTCTGGTCAGCAGTCCCAGCCGCATGGTGCAGACCCTGTGGCGGCTGTGCGCCTCCGGCGAGCTGTGGCACCACGCGGCGGTGTCCATCGGTGAGACGGTGCTGGGCTTTACCGCCGGGACGGTGCTGGGCACGGCCGTCGCCGTGGCCATGTGGTGGTCGGACACCGCCGCCCGCATTCTGGACCCGTACCTGGTGGTGCTGAACGCACTGCCGAAAACGGCCCTGGGGCCCATCTTCATCGTGTGGATGGGCGCGGGCATGGGGGCCATCGTCACCATGACGCTGGCCATTTCACTCATCGTCACCATCCTAAGTATGTACACCGGCTTCCGCACCACCGACCCGGAGAAGCTGCGGCTGATGCGGACGCTGGGCGCTGACAAGCGCCAGATCCTGTGGCTGCTGGTGTTCCCGGCCAACTGCCCCACGCTGTTCTCCACGCTGAAGGTGAATGTGGGCCTCTCGTGGGTGGGCGTCATCATGGGCGAGTTCCTGGTATCCCGGGCCGGGCTGGGGTATCTCATCGTCTACGGCTCCCAGGTGTTCAACATGGACCTGGTCATGGCCAGCGTGCTGGTGCTGGGGCTGGCGGCGGTGGGGATGTACCTGCTGGTGCTGCGGGCGGAAGCATTCTTAAATCATCTATGGGGGGTACGTGCATGAAAAAACAACTTATATGCATTTGTATGGCCGCGCTGCTGTCGCTCAGCCTGCTGACCGGCTGCGGCGCGGGGACCGATACCGGCGATACCGCCGGTACGGAGGTGAAAAACGTCACGGTCCGGCTCAGCGAGGTGACGCACTCGGTGTTCTACGCGCCGCAGTACGTGGCTATGAGCCAGGGGTTCTTCGCCGACGAGGGGCTGGACATCGAGCTGAGCAACGGCGGCGGCGCCGACAAGGTGATGACCGCCGTGGTATCCGGCGGCGCGGACATCGGCCTGGCCGGGCCGGAGAGCTGCATCTATATCCACGCGCAGGGCAAGGACGATCTGCCGGTGATCTTCGCCCAGCTGACCAAGCGGGACGGCTCGTTCCTGGTGGGCCGCAGTGATGAGGCCTTCGACTGGAACGACCTGAGGGGCAAGACCATCATCGGCGGGCGCAAGGGCGGCGTGCCGGAGATGACGCTGGAATACGTCCTCAAGCAGCACGGCATCGTACCCCAGGAGGACGCGGTGGTGGACACCTCGGTGCAGTTCAACATGATGGCCGGGGCCTTCACCGGCGGACAGGGGGACTATGTGACGCTGTTTGAGCCCACCGCCACGGAGGTAGAGCGCGCCGGACACGGGTATATCCTCTGCTCCATCGGCGAGGAGTCCGGGGAGATCCCCTACACCGCCTATTTCGCCAGCCAGAGCTATATGACGGCGCATCCGGAGGTCATTCAGGGCTTTGCCAACGCCATTGCCCGGGCGCAGCAGTGGATCGTGGACCACACGGACCGGGAGGTGGCGGAGGCCATCATCGACCAGTTCCCGGATACGGACCTGGATACCCTGGAGGCCGTTACCGCCCGGCACCGGCAGATCGATGCCTGGAACGCGGGGCCCATGATGGCGCGGTCAGCACTGGAACGGCTGGAGACGGTGATGACTGAGGCCGGCGAGCTGGAGAAGGACCAGTGGGTGGATTTCGACAAGCTGGTGGACAACAGCTTTGCCCAGAAGGCCATGGAAGCGCAATAAGCAAAAAAGAAAGCCCATGCGGGCTTTCTTTTTTGCGTTCATATCAGCTCAGGGCGGAGATGACCTCGGCGTATTTGTCGATGTCGGACGCGCCGTTCCAGGTCATAAAGCCGCCGGTGCACCCGGCGTCGCGGAGGGCCCGGACCTCGTCGGCCAGCTCCGCCGCGCCGTAGTGATTATACGGCTCACGAATGGCGTTGTAGCACTGTATCCATGTCCGCACGGCGGCGGGAGAGGCCGTCTCGCTCTGGCGGGCCATGGCGCTCTCGCCGAAGTTGTGGACCGTGGTATAGGGGTGCTCCCAGGGCTTATAGTCGCCCTGCGCGCTGTAATGGTCCGGGTAGGGCATACCGGAGATGGCGTCCACCACGGAGCTGATGGCCGGCCAGTACTGGCCGCAGGCCGTCACATAGGCGTTGGCGCACTCGCCGAACACATCGCCGGAGATGTAGTACCCGGCGTCATGCAGCCGCTGCGCGGCGTAGATCAGGAACCGCTGGACTGCCTGGGCCTTGCTCTCACCGTAGGTGTTTTTGTAATCGATGGTACCGGCCTGCTCGTACTTATACGCGCCGTCGGGGAAGCGGATGTAGTCAAACTGGATCTCGTTGAAGCCCAGAGCGGCGGCCTCCAGAGCCAGATCCACCTTGTACTGCCACACGGTGCGGTTGTAGGCGCTGGGCCAGTACATGGAGCTGATCTTCAGGGGCGTGCCGTTCAGGTCGGAGATGACATATTCCGGGTGGTCGGCGGCCAGGTGGGCGTCATTGAACGCCGTGATACGGCCGATGACGTAGTAGCCGGCGTCGCGGAGCTTCTGCACGTTGGCCTTGAAGCCCTCCATAGTGTCCTGGGCCGCAGCGTAGGCGGACGGGCTGTACTGCTGCATGACCGGGGAGGCGTAGGACACAGCCGTGCCGTCCACGATGTCCACCACAAAGGCGTTGATGCCCGTCCCCTGGGCCAGCCGGATATAGCTGTCCGCGTACTGAATGGCGCTGCCATTCAGGTACAGGGCCCGCACCTCGTCGGGCATCACATTGTCCGTGAAGGCCGGCTTCTCCGTGGGGTAGTAATCCAGCCCCGCCGCGTCGCCGCCGCCCCAGGCGTCGCCCCGCGCGGCGTGGCGCTGGTAGAGCGCGTCGTCATACTGCGCCAGCGCTTCCTCCTCCGTCATGCGGACGTTCTCTCCGTCGATGTACCCCTCGCCCCGGTCACAGCTGACGGCCCAGCGCAGGACCTCGCCGTTTTCGTCCAGGCCGTCAAAGCCGGTGACGGTCAGCGCCATGCCCTTTTCCACGGCGCAGCCGGGGACCGCGCCCGTCTCATCCGTCAGGCTCATGCCCCGCAGGGCGTACACCGTCTCCGTCAGCACCGCGCTGCTGTAGTCCGCGGTCAGGTTGGCCGCGTCCAGATAGGCATAGCCCTCGCCGTTGACCACGCGGACGCGGTCCGCGCCGTCCTCGGCGTCCTCAACAACGTACTGTACCTCCGCGCCGCGGACCAGGGAACCCAACTGAGTCCCGTTTTCGTCATACACAGGGGCGGTGGTCCCGGCGGCGGCCACATAGCCCGCCGCCGTCTCCGGCACCACGGGATTAAACTGCCGCCAGATAATATATCCCAGCGTGCCCAGCGCCAGCAGGCACAGCACGATGAGTACCACCGCCGCGCCGGTGCCGTGTTTCTTTTTCGTATTCGTTGACATAAATTGATTTCTCCTTGCGTATTTTTGTCAGCCTGCGGCCATTATACGCCATTTCGCGCCATAAATCCACCCAAATCTTGTGGCGCCGGTGACAAAATTTTCATATTTTTTGTGTTTTTCTCGTTTTTTTGGTAGACAACGACGCAGACCGATGGTATACTACACATGACTATTGTTATGTAAATCGGCGGAGGGCCTTCCCGCCGCCGGCGCTTCCCATACAACTTAGAGATAAGGCAGGGTGTATCGACATGAAAAGGACGAAACGGGGAATGGCATTGATCCTGGCGGCGGTGATGGCGGTGAGCTGTTTGACCACCATACTGCTGGCTGCCAGCAAACCGTGGACGGAAATCGATCTCGGTTCGCTGAGCCAGTATTACGAGACGGGCACCAACGCGGATCCGGGCCGCATTTCCAACGTGGACGGCGACAGCGGCGGCACGTCCTACGGCCTGTATATGTTCGTGGAGAAGACGGTGACCAGCTTTATGGACTGGCTGAAGAAGTCCGACAGCGCCGTCTACCGCGGGTTCGGCGACAGGCTGTACAACGCCTACGCCTACAACACCAGCGGCCAGTACTACCCCGGCTTCGGCTCCAACTTCAAGAACACATGGCAGGAGATCGGTCGGAACAACCGCACCGAGTTTGCTCAGGCGCAGACGGATTTCTGGAGAGATACCCAGTACACCCAGCTTGTGGCCAATGTGGAAGGGCAGTACAAGGGCTTCGACATTGACAACTACTCCAACGCGCTGAAAAACGTGTTCTGGAGCCGCAGCGTCCATCACGGCGTGGGCGCCACCTATGGTTCCACCAAAAACACCGATGGCATGAGCGGCGCCACCGGCGTCATCTGCCGCGCCTTCAAGGCGCTGGGCGGTTTCAAGAACCAGAGCGAGGCGGAGCTGATCGCCGCCATCTACGCCGAGTGCAGCAAGCTGGACACCAACGGCAAGTGGAAAGAGGACAACATGGAGACGCTGACCGCCAAGAAGTACGGCATTTATGGGCGCTCCATGGCATATTTCAACATCAACAGCGGCGGCGTGCAGACCTCGGTGTACAGCCGCCTGCACGTGAACGAGCCGGCGGACGCGCTGGTGATGCGCTATACCCATTCCGACCCGGACATCCCCGAGGGAAAGTACACCCTGCTCTACAATAACAACGGCGAACAGAACCACGGCCTCGGAAAGAGCGTCTCCACGCTGACGGCGGCGGCTGACGCCATGATGCTGCGGCTGACCTATTACAACAATGGGTACTACATACTGACCAACGACGATGGCCAGCGGCTGTCCGTCTCCGGCGGCAAGCTGGTGCTGGAGGCGGCCTCCACCAGCAATAATCAGTTCTGGATCCTTGGCGGCGGCAGCGGCTACACCCTGCAGAATGTGGGCACCAAGCAGTATGTGACCGTGACGGTGACCAGTGCGGATGTCACAGCGGACGGCCAGAACAGGGATGACCTGATTGCCGCGAAGCTGGTCGAGATCAGTAAGGGCATTACCGAGGATGGTCAGTATACCAGCGAGTTGGCGAACGACTTTGGTACTCGGCTGGAGACAAAACTGAATGATTTGTTCGAGGCGAGCATCGAAGGCAAGTCGGAGGAGGACTATACCGAGGAGATAAAGGATAAGCTTGCCAGCGAGGGCATGAAGGACGAGGATATAAATGCCCTTATCAAAAAGCTAAGCAGTGATGACGAAAACGTATCCTTTACAGAGGAGGAAATCCTGCTTCTTGTGGAGGTGCTTACCGGCAAGTCACTTGAGGATATTACGGTGGAAGTCGTGGGGGAGATGGTCGACGAGGACCTGAAAAACAACCCCACCACCACCGTCACCACCTACACGGTGGGGATGACGGACGCCAGCGACAAGGCGGCGCGGTGGGCGCTGAACAAGGCCACCGGTAGGGACGCATGGACGCTGACCGGCCTGTTCTACCCCGGCTGCAAGGATAGCGACGGCATCGGCGGGACGATCTCCCATGTTCTGACCGAGGACAACTCCTCCTTCCCCCTCCGCGGCGTGATCTCCTGCACGCAGGGGATCCGCACCGTAGTGGTGGAAGTGAGCAAAGTGGGTGGCTCCGGCGGCTTTACGGCCACAGGCAACGGCAGCGGGAAGACTTGGTTCGACCTGTGGGAGTTGGACAGTCAGGCGACATTCAGCAAACTGACACAGGGCAGCTACACGATGACCATCAGCGGCACCGGCAGTGACGGCAAGGAAGAGGAGCTGCTGTCCACCGGATTTACGGTAGGCGCCAAGGACAGCAACACGCCCAGCGGCCTTGACAAGGAAGAGTACACGGTCACCTTCATGAACGGCAATACGCAGGTGGTTACGAAGACCTATTCGCTGGGCGACGTCTACGGCAAGCTGCCCGAGGTCTCCGGTGCGGGCTTTGTCGGCTGGTTCACCAAGGACGGCAGACAGGTCTATGAGAACTCCATGGTGGCAGCGGAGAACCACACGCTTTCCGCCCGGTTCGGAACGCTGTATACCGTCAGCTTTAAGGTGGACGGCGAGGTAATTAGAAGCCGCCAGCTCTCCGCCAACGACCTAATCGTCGCACCCTCCAACCCCGTCAAGGCGGCGGACAAGAACTATGTGTACAGCTTCAGCCACTGGGTGGACGGCAGCGGCAACCGGTTCGTGGAGAACATGACGTATATGCCCGCGGGCAACGTCACCTACACCGCCGTGTTTACCAAGACGGCCAACAGCGGCGGCACCGGCGGTAGCACCGGTGGGAGCACCGGCGGGAGTACCGGCGGCGAGACGCCCAAGCCCTCCGGCAACTATCTGACCGGCGTATCGCCCAGCACGTCTGTCTCCGCAATGAACAGCGCGGGCTACACCATCTATAGCGGCAGCGCCAAGGTGACATCCGGCCTCGTGGGTACCGGTATGACCGCTGTCAGCAGCTCCGCCACCGTGACCATCGTGGTCACCGGCGACGTCAGCGGCGACGGCAAGATCACCATCACCGACGTGGTCAAGCTGCAGAAGTACGTGGTGGGCTCCAACAGCCTGTCCGGCGCCTACGCCAAGGCGGCCGATATCAACGGTGACGGCAAGGTCACCATCACCGACGTGGTGCAGGCCGCCCAGGTCACCGTGGGCCAGCGCACCATCGGCTGAGGAGGAAACATCCTATGAAAAACAAACTGTTCCGCGCCGCGGCCTCCGCGCTGCTGACGCTGCTGCTGGTGGTCACACTGCTGCCCGTGCAGGCCCACGCCGCCGGAGCGACGCTGACCGGCACCGCCGCCCCGCAGGCAGGCGACACCGTCACGCTGACGCTGTCCGTGCCCAGCAAGGTCTACGGTCTGACCGCCGACCTGAGTTACAGCGGCAATTTGTCCTTTACCAACTACAACTGCTCTGTCAGCGGATGGAGCATCGTGGTCAACAACAACAAGTTCAGCGTTTACGGCACGTCCAGCTCCAGCGGCGGACTGGTCACCATCAAAATGAAGGTATCCGGCAGCGCCAAGGAGGGCGACGCCCTGACCGCCACGTTCTCCAACATCGTGGTGTCCGACGGCAACAGCGACACCAGTCTGGACAGCGCCAGCTGGTCCGGCAAGGTGGGCGCGGCACCCAGCGGCAACTGCAACCTCAGTTCGCTGAGCTGCTCCAATGCCACGCTGAGCCCGTCCTTCTCCAGCAGCACCACGTACTACACCTGCACGGTGCCCTTCGCGGTGGAAAAGCTGGACCTGAACTACAAAAAGGCCGACAACAGCGCCACGGTGTCTGTCAGCGGCAATGAGCTGGCGGTGGGCGTCAACACCGTGACCATCAAGGTCACGGCGGCCAACGGCGCCACCAAGAGCTATACCATCGATGCCACACGCCAGCAGGACCCCAACTACAAGCCCTCCACCGACGCGTCCATCGCCGCCCTGACGCTGGAGGGCGCCACGCTGTCTCCGGCGTTCACGCCCACGGTGACGGATTACATCGCCTACGTCCCCTATGAGACGAAGCAGGTGACCATCGCCGCCACGGCAAAGGATGAAAAGGCCCAGGGCATCACCGGCACCGGCGAGGTGCGGCTGTCCGCCACCGAGGCGGAGACTGTGCTCACGGTTACCGGAACCGCCGAGGACGGCAAGACCAAGCAGAACTATACCATCCATGTGCTGCGGATGCCGGCCTATACCGGTATTGTCCCCACGGTGGAGGTCATCGACCCGGCCACCATCCCCGAGGTACCGCCGCTGGAGATCCCCGGGACCATTGCGATGCCGCTGATCGGCGAGGTCAAGACCGTGTATGTGGCCATCGCGGCGGCGGTGCTGCTGGTGGCGGTGCTGTTCCTGCTGGGCTTCCTGATCGGCCGCGGCCACACGGGCGGCGGCGATGACGAGGAATACGACGACGAACCGCCGCGGACCCCGGCGAAGCCCCTGATCCCCGAGGAACGGCACACGGCACGGGTGCCCCGTCTGGTGCCCCGCGAGGAGAGCAGCGACAGCGATCCTGCCGCCATCCCCGACAAGACCCCGGCGGCGCCTATGACGCCCGCCGCGCCGGCGGAGACGCCGGCGACCGCAGAGCGCTCCGCCCAGGACGAGCCCACCCAGGCCGACGAGGACGAGGTGCGGACCATGTCGCTGGACGATCTGCTGGACGATATCCACAATATGTAATAAAAATGACCTAAGCCTTGGCTTAGGTCATTTTTACGCAGCAAAAGCATCCGGGATAGCGCCCGGATGCTTTTTGCTCAATAATCCACCTTCATCAGGCACAGGCCCTCCGGCGGCGCGGTGGGGCCCGCCTGCTTGCGGTCTTTGGCGCTCAGGATATCCCGCACCTGCTCCGGCGTCCAGTAGCCGCGGCCCACCTCCAACAGGGTGCCCACCATGATGCGGACCATGTTCTGCAAAAAGCCGGTACCGTGGAAGGTGAAGACCACCCGGTCCTTCCGGCGCTCGATAGCGATGTGGTCCACCAGGCGGACGGTGGACTTCTTCATGCGCGGATTGCCGCAGAAGCTGGCGAAGTCGTTTTCACCCAGCAGATAGGCCGCCGCCTGACGCATTTTCTCCACATCCGGGTCGTAGTCCAGCAGGGTGACGTACTTCCGGTCAAACACCGGCTTCACCGGCCCGGTGTGGCAGGTGTAGCGGTAGGTCTTGCCCAGGGCGTTATAGCGGGCGTGGAAACGGGGCGCGGCCTCCTTGACCTCCCGGACAGCGATGGCGTCGGGGAGGTAGCGGTTCAGATAGTCGCGGAGGGCGTCGGGCGTCTCGGTCACGTCCAGCACCACATTGGCGGTCATGGCCCGGGCGTGGACACCGGCGTCGGTGCGGCCCGCGCCGATGACGTTCACCGGATGGCCCTGCAGCGTGCCCAGCACGGCCTCCAGCTTCCCCTGGATGGTATCCTTGTCCGGCTGGCGCTCCCAGCCGAAGAAGCGGGAGCCGTCGTAGGCGATGGTGAGCCGGTAGTTCTGTTCCATAAAAAGATCACGCCCTTTCTGCCCTATTGTAACAGAAAGGACGTGATTTGTGAAGTGTTTTACAGCCAGCCCATCATCTGGGCGAAGCTGTACAGCAGCTTCAGGCCGTAGAAGATGATGACGGCGCCGCAGACCTTGTTGATGATGTTCAGCACCTTCTCGTTGAACTTGCTACCCAGCAGGGAGACGACCGTGGACAGCGTCAGGAACCAGATCACCGAGGCGGAGCCGAAGCCGCAGATGAAGAACAGGTCGCCGCCGTTGGTCAGGGTGGCCCGGAAAGCGCCCAGCATCATGGTGCCGTCAATGATGGCCTGGGGGTTCAGCCAGGTGACCACGAAAGCGGAGCCGGCCAGCTTCCAGATGGGCACGTTCACGTCCCGGCCGCCCTCCAGACTGGCCTTGGACCGCAGCAGACCGATGCCGATATAGATGACGATCAGACTGCCCAACCCCAGGATGACCTTTTGCAGCCAGGGCAGCGCCTGCATCAGTGCGCCGGCGCCCAGGAAGCAGGCCACACCCAAAGAGATGTCCCAGAAAATGACGATGAGCGCGGTGATGTAGACGCGGCTGCGCTTCTGCGTCAGGGCACTGTTGATGACGAACAGGTTTTGCAGGCCGATGGGCGCCACGTAGGCCAGGCCCATGGTCAGCCCCTGAAGATAGATATTCATGGCTGTGATTTTCTCCTCATGCTATTTACTCCGGTTTTCTTACCTGCTATAATGATACCATAGCTTTGGAGAAATGCAAGAGCGCAGATTTTTATGGGCAAGTAAGGAGGGGCTTACCATGTCACAGACCATGCCGCAAAGCCACTACGACTGTCCCTGTATGGAGAAATGTCCGCTGCACCACGCCATGCAGCTGATCGGCGGCAAGTGGAAGGTGCAGATCCTGTGCGCCGTGGCCAACGCCGGGACCATCCGCTACAACGCCCTGCGGGGCAAGCTGGACGGCATCTCCAACACGGTGCTGGCCTCGGCCCTGCGGGAGCTGGAGCGCGACGGGCTGGTGACACGGCGGGAGTATCTGGAGGTGCCGGTGCGGGTGGAATACGGCCCCACGGACAGCTGCCGGGCACTGCTGCCCATTTTGGAGCAGCTCAGCGACTGGGCAGAGGCCAGGATGTGAGCTTTCGATTGGACAAATACCGGAATTTGTCTGCAAGATACATCATTTTTCACAAATTGCAGTGGGAATTATAGAGCAAATCGCGGGATTTTCGTATCAATGCCCATTGCAATCCTGCCGTAATCCAGTATAATAGGAAATGGTGAGGGTTAGTTTCTGCGCGCTGCACCCTCTGGCGCGAGAGTAAAAATGTGCGTAAGGAGTGCTGGTTCATGTATACACGGGAGATCACGGTGAAAAATGAGGTCGGTCTGCACGCCAGACCCGCGACCTATTTCATTCAGAAAGCCAACGAGTTCAAAAGCGGCATCTGGGTAGAAAAAGAAGAACGCCGCGTCAACGCGAAAAGCCTGCTGGGCGTGCTGAGCCTGGGCATTATGAAGGACACCACAGTGACACTGATCGCGGACGGCAGCGATGAGAAGGAAGCTGTGGATGCGCTGGCTGAACTGATCGAAAACCTGGACGAGTAAACACAATGAAAGAGAGACGGCTTCGCCGTCTCTCTTTTCTTTTGCGTACGACGTACCCCCGGCTCTGCCGGGGGTACTTTTTTATCCGTGGAACTTCTCATATACCGCCCGGGCGGCCGCCTCCGGCACCACGGCGGAGAGCTGCTCGAGCGCGGCGTTTTTTACCGCGGTGACGGTACCGAAGTGCTGCAGGAGCCGCTTCTTCCGCGCCTCGCCCACACCGGGGATACCGTCCAGCTGCGAGCGCTTGGCGGAACGGGTGTGCTTCTGGTGGTGGTAGGCGATGGCGAACCGGTGTACCTCCTCCTGCACCGTGCCGATAAGGGCAAACAGGGCGGGCGTCTGCTGTATGCCCAGTTCCTGGCCCCGGGCGGTGATGAGCGCACGGGTGCGGTGGCGGTCGTCCTTGACCATGCCCAGCACGGGCACATCCAGCCCGGTCTCTGCCAGCACCTGCTCGGCCACACGGGCGTGCTCCTGACCGCCGTCGATCAGCAGCAGGTCCGGCAGAGGGGCGAACTTTTCATCGCCGTCCAGATAGTGCCGGAACCGGCGGGTGAGCACCTCGCGCATGGCGCCGTAGTCGTCGGCGCCGGCGCAGGACTCGATACGGAAGCGGCGGTAGGCGGACTTCAGCGGCTTGCCGTCCTGAAAGACCACCATGCCGCCCACCTGGTCCGCGCCGCCGGTGTGGGAGATATCATAGCTCTCCATGCGCCGGGGCAGGACCGGCAGCTGAGCCGTTTCCTGCAAAAGGCGCAGGGTGCCGTTAATGCGCTGTACGGCGTCGGTAACGCGCTCCACCTCCTCCCGGGCGTTGCGGTGGGCGATGTCCAGCAGCGCGCGGCGCTGACCTCGCTGGGGGACCCGGAGGGCCACGGCGTGGCCGCTGCGCTCCGTCAGCAGGGCCGAGAGCGCGTCAGCGTCCTCGATGGCGGCGGGAAGCAATATCTCACGGGGCAGGGACTGGCGGGTCAGATAGTACTGGGGCACCACAGCGGAAAGCAGGGCGCTCTCGCTGTCGGCAGCGTCGGGGAACACCTCGGTCTGCCGGGCCAGGAGATTGCCATCTTCAATGTGGAGAATGGCGCAGCCGGACCGGGCGGGGCTGGTATACGCGCCCCAGACATCGGTGTCGGCGCAGATACCGGCGATGACCTGCTGGTCCTTGGTCAGCACGGACAGGGCCTGTACACGGTCGCGGAGGGCGGCGGCTGTCTCAAAGTCCAGGGCCTCCGCCGCGGCGTTCATCTGTTCCGTCAGCTGGGTCGTGACGGCGCGCAGCTTGCCCTCCAGCAGGGCGGTGGCCTGGGCCATGCGGCGGCGGTATTCCGCCGCATCCGGGCCGTCCGGGCGGCAGAAGCCGTCACACCGGCCCATGTGGAAGTTCAGGCAGGGGCGCTCTTTGCCGATGTCGCGGGGGAACCTTCGGGAACAGGTGGGCAGGCGCAGGGCGGCGCACACCGCGTCCAGTGCCAGGCGCGTTTCGTGCCGGCCGCCGAAGGGGCCGTAGTATTTCGCGCCGTCGTCGGCGGTGCGGTTCACCAGGGTAAAGCGGGGGTAGTCGCCGCTGTCCAGCCGCACGAAGGGATAGCCCTTGTCGTCCTTCAACAGAATGTTGTAGCGGGGCTGATGGCGCTTGATGAGGGAGTTCTCCAGCACCAGGGCCTCGAACTCCGACCGGACGATAATGGTGTCGAACCGGTCCACATGGGCCACCATCATTTTGGTTTTCTCATTGTGGCTGGCGGTGTCCTGAAAGTATTGGCTGACGCGGTTTTTCAGTTTTTTGGCCTTGCCCACATAGATGACCTGGCCGGTCTTGTCCATCATCAGATAGACGCCGGGCAGCAGGGGCAGGTCGTTGGCCTTGGCGCGGAGCTCATCACGGGTCATGGCGTCATCTCCTTTCATGGAAAACTACAGATACGGGGATAGTATACCACCGCCGCGTCCCCTGGGCAAGGGGTGGAAGTACCGGAAAGTACAGAGAAAAGCCTGCGGCGGCGAAAAAGCAGTAGCGCGGCGCGGCAGGATGTGATACAATGGGTGCGAAAAATATGACGCGGGAGGCGCGGGATATGGAATTGCAGTGGTTTGACATCCGGGAGCTGACGGAGGACGCGGCCCAGACCGTGATAGGCATGATGGATGAGACGCGGCGGCGGCGTGTGGCCGACATCGCCGGTGAGGACGACCGGAAGCGCACCATCGCCGGAGAGCTGCTGGCGCGGCGGATGCTCGCGCAGACGATGGGCTGCGCGGAGAAGGACGTACCGCTTCAGTGGGACGAGCTGGGCAAGCCCAGCGTGGAAAAGGACGGCGTGTATGTGTCCGTGAGCCACTCCGGCCCGTGGGCGGTATGCGTAACGGCGGACGCGCCGGTAGGCGTGGACGTGGAGGTGGTGCGCTCGGCCCAGGAGAAGTTCATGCGCCGGGTATGCAGCGAGCAGGAGATGGCGTACATACGGTCCGGGGACGACGGCGGCTGCCAGCGGTTCTGGGAGATATGGACGGCCAAGGAGGCGCTGTTCAAGCTGACGGGCAAGGGTCCGCTGCTGGCGCTGAGCCGCTTCAGCCTCCCGGCAGGCGTAACGCTGGACTATACGGCACAAAAGGGCTGCGCCCTCACCATCGCGGCGCAGATTTTGTGAAAAATTTTGCAAAGTTGGCAAAAAAGGCTTTTCTTTCCCGTTTTCTTTTGGTACAATAGGGGCAGAAACATACGTCGGAGCGCAGGGCGCCCGGCGGTTTGAGGACGGACAGAGGAGGTTCGCTTTTTATGATCCGAGTCGGCATTATCGGCTGCGGCAAGATCGCACAGGTGCGCCATCTGCCTGAGTATGCAGCCAACCCCAATGCGGAGATCGTCGCATTCTACGACAAGAACATGGAGCGCGCGCAGGAGATGGCGGCGCAGTACGGCGGCAAGGTGTACAACAGCTTCTATGAGCTGGTGGATGATCCCAACGTGGACGCCGTGTCCATATGCGTGGAAAACCGCAGCCATGCGGAGATCTGCACAGCTGCGCTGTACGCCGGCAAGCACGTGCTGGTGGAGAAGCCCATGGCGGTAACGCTGGCGGAGTGCGAGTCCATGGTGGCCGCCGCTGAGCGCAATGGCAGACACCTGATGGTGGGCCACAACATGCGTTTTGACCCGGTGCACCGCAAGGCCAAGCAAATGCTGGACAGCGGCATCATCGGCGATGTGATCACCTTCCGCACCATTCTGGGCAACTCCGGCCCCGAGGGCTGGTCTCTGGAGGGCACGTGGTTCTTTGACAAGAACAAGGCGGCTATGGGCGCCCTGTCCGACATGGGCATCCACAAGGTGGACCTGATCCAGTACCTGCTTGGGCAGAAGGTCATCGAGACCACCGCCAAGGTAGTCACCCTGAATAAGCGTGACGACAACGGCAAGCTCATCAGCGTGGATGACAACGCCCTGTGCATCCTGAAAATGTCCGGCGGCGCACTGGGCACCATGGCGGCCAGTTGGACGGTGTATGGCCACGAGTGCCAGTCCACGGTGCTGTACGGCACCAAGGGCCTGATGATGATCTACAGCGAGCCGTCGGCCCCCATCATCATCAATGACCTTGAGGGCAACCGCACCAGCTTTGCCTTCGAGACAACGTCCCACAACTCCGGCGTTATCGACGAGTTTGTGGACGCGCTGGTCCACGACCGGGAGCCGGAGGTATCCGGCAAGGAGGCACTGACCACCATGCGGACCATCTTCGGCAGCATCCGGTCCTCCGACATCGCGCGGCCGGTGGCGGTGAACACCGATTTTGTGACCCATATCTGAGACAGAGACGCACTTGGGGCGGGCGATACGCCCGCCCCGTTTATTTCCCCGGAACGCGGGGACAGAAAGCGCAAGGAGGCAGCATATGTATCGTATTGGCATTGATCTGGGCGGCACCAACATCGCCGCCGGCGTGGTGGACGAGGGCCAGCACATCGTGGCGGAGGTCAGCCTGCCCACCGGTGCGGAACGCCCGGCGGAGGCCGTTGTCGCGGATATCTGCCGCGCGGCGGAGAAGGCCATGGAGAAGGCCGGCATCACGGCGGCGCACTGCGCGTCCGTCGGCATCGGCTCGCCGGGGACCTGCGACAGCGCCAACGGCGTGGTGGTGCGGGCCTATAACCTGGGCTGGTTCAATGTGCCGGTATGCAGCATGGTGACGGCGCGGCTGGGGCTCCCCTGCCATCTGAGCAACGACGCCAACTGCGCCGCGCTGGCGGAGACGGTGGCCGGCGGGGCCGTGGGCTGCCGGAACATGATACTCATCACCCTGGGCACCGGCGTAGGCGGCGGCATCGTGGCCGATGGCCAACTGCTGGAGGGCGTGGGCGGCACCGGCGCGGAGGTGGGCCACACCGTGCTGGTGCTGGACGGTGAGGACTGCACCTGCGGACGGAAGGGCTGCTGGGAGGCGTATGCCTCCGCCACAGCGCTGATACGGCAGGGAAAGCGGGCGGCCGCGGCGCAGCCGGAGTCCCTGCTGGCCGGGTACGGCGAGAGGCTGACCGGTAAGGACGTATTCGACGCGGCGGCCGCCGGAGACGCGGCGGCGCAGGCTGTGGTGGACCGGTACTGCGTGTACGTGGCGGCGGGCATCACGGACCTGGTGAACATTCTGGGACCGGAGATGGTGCTCATCGGCGGCGGCATCAGCCGCCAAGGCGAAAGACTGCTGGCCCCTATACGGGCGTATGTGGCGGCCAACTGCTTCGGCGGGCACGACCGGACACCGCCGGTCATTGAATGTGCCCGGCTGGGCAATGAGGCGGGCATCATCGGCGCAGCGGCACTGTGAGTAAAAACGCACCTTGGGCCAGACCCGGGGTGCGTTTTTTATGCCGTTTATGGGAAATGATATTGCACATTCTGGCAGAATATGGTACAATATGTCGTACCACAACAAATTTGGAGGGGCAACATATGGAAATGCGCCGATACGTAAGACACTCCCCTGCCTGGTGGATCGTGGGCGGCATACTGGCCCTGCTGACGGCGGGGTGTATCGTGCTGGGGCTGCTGGCGCAGCGGGACAGTGCGGCAGCGGAGGCCGTGCCCATCGGGGACGAGATCTATCTGGGCGACTACAACTACATCGACGTGCAGTACATGACCACCTGGGCCTATCGGGTGACGCTGGGCGACGGGCGCAAGCTGGTCTTCTATCTGGCGGAGGACACGGAGGGATACGGCTATCTGGTGCAGCTGAACGACGCGGAATACGCACGGTATGCGGACATTGTGGACTATACCTATGCTGACGACAGCGGTGACGGCGCAGTGCCGGACGATACGGCCGCGCCCTCGGAGCTGGCCGTCTATATCCCGCTGACGGAGACCACCGCGCCGGCACCGGTACGTCTGGTGGGCGTGATCTGTGAGACGCCGGAGGCATATATCGACGATATTGCCGCCGCCGTCGGCATGACCGCCGAGGACTTTGTGTACACCTACGGCGACTATTACATCGACAGCGAGCTGACACCGGACACGGGGAGCAGCTTTTGGTCCTTCATAGCCAGCTTCCTCGGGCTGGCCGCCTTTGTGCTGCTGGTAAGCGCCGCCTCGTACACCGCACAACTGAACAGCACGCTGAAGCATCTGAAAAAGGGAAAGCTGCTGGAACGGGCGGAGAGCGAATTCCACTATCTGGAGGGTGACCGGCGCTCTGACGCACTGGTGAGCACGGCGTTCCTGTACGGGCGGCGGCAGAACATCGTGCTGCCCCTGGCGGACGTGCTGTGGGTCTATCGTCACGACCTAAAGCTGCTGTGGGCCAAAAGCACGGTGGTGGAGCTGCTGACCTATGACGGGCGCAGCATCACGCTGCGGCTCAAAAGGGGCGGCAGCCGCCGGACGGCGGACGCTATCGTACAGGCGGTGTCCGCTCGGAACCCGGAGGCACTGGTAGGCCTGAACCGGGAAAATCAGCGGCTGTACAGCCAGCAGGTGCCCCACGCCAAGCGGAAACGGGTGTGGGCCACAGCCGCCGGCATCGGCGGCGGCGTGCTGGGCTATGCCATAGCCCGGGTACTGATACGCCTGCTGCTGTCGTAAACAGCGCAGCCCCGCCCTTTGGGCGGGGCTTTATGCGGAAAAAGCACCCCCTGTCGGGGGTGCTTTTCTATTCAGTCGATGGTGCGGACGAAGTTCATGCCGCTTTTCTGCATATGTACATCCAGGCGGACCCGGTCGCCGCGTATGTAGCTGCGGGTATACTCGTAGATACGGCCATCCTCCGTGCGGGTGAGCCGCTGGTGGAAAAAGGCACAGCTGCCGGAGGGCACACCCAGCAGGGCGGCACAGCTGTCCTCCAGAATGACGGCCTCATAGCTCTCGTCCGCGGCGAAGGGGACGATGCCCACATGGTAGAGCAGGCTGTAAAAGCTGTGGGTCTGGAGCATATCGCGGGTCAGGTTGGGGTAGATGTACTGGGGGTAGTAGCTGGTCTCCAGGATCAGTGGCTCGCCGTCCACGTTGCGGACACGGGTGAAGCAGTAGACCGGCGTTCCCTCCCGCAGCTCCATCTTCTCGCAGACGGTGGGCTTGGGGACCTCCACAGCGAAGTCCACCAGCGTAGATGAGGGGACCTTGCCCATAGAGGAGACCTCGGTGGTGAAGGAATAGCGGACACCCCGGCGGTTGGTGGCGGGGTCGGCCACGAAGGTGCCGCGGCCGCGCTTGCGGACCACCAGACCCTCGTCCTCCAGCTCTCCGATGGCCTGACGGACGGTGTTGCGGCTGATGCTCAGGCAGCGGCAGAGCTCGGCCTCGCTGGGGAGCAGGGCGCCCACCGGCAGGGCGCCGGTGGAGATACTGCGCTTGATGATGCCCACCAGTTGGGCGTAGAGGGGGATATCGCTGTCCAGCGACAGCGTAGTGTGCAGAATGGAGTTCTGTTCCATGGCGGGGTTCCTTTCCCTTGCGTTACCCTTAGGTAAGTTGTACCTATTGTACCATACAATCCGGTGGAATGGTAGGGGGTAAATGAAAAATATTTGTCACGCTGTCGATTTTCTTTCAAAAACCGCCGGAAGCGCTTTCCCCTCTGTACAGGCGGCGCGCAGCGTCTCTGTATGCAGACAGCGCCGCGTGACGCGGCGCTGTCTGCGGAACAAAAAGAAGGAAAACCTTTCGGTAGTAAGCGATTTACTTGTGGTCCACGCTGTACATATGCTCGATGAGGCAGAGGACCTTGTCGGAGTAGCCCATCTCGTTGTCGTACCAGCTGACGACCTTGACAAAGGTATCGGTCAGTGCGATGCCGGCCTTGGCGTCGAAGATGGAGGTATGGGTGTCGCCCAGGAAGTCGGAGGAAACAACGTCCTCATCGGTGTAGGCCAGAATGCCCTTCAGCTCGTTCTCGCTGGCCTTCTTCATGGCGGCGCAGATATCCTCATACTTGGCAGGCTTAGCCAGGTTGACGGTCAGGTCCACCACGGAGACATCCAGGGTGGGAACGCGCATGGACATACCGGTCAGCTTGCCGTTCAGGCTGGGGATGACCTTGCCCACGGCCTTGGCAGCGCCGGTGGAGCTGGGGATGATATTGCCGGAAGCAGCACGGCCGCCGCGCCAATCCTTCAGGGAGACGCCGTCAACGGTCTTCTGGGTAGCGGTGGTGGAGTGCACGGTGGTCATCAGGCCGTCGGTGATACCGAAATTATCGTGCAGGACCTTGGCGATGGGGGCCAGGCAGTTGGTGGTGCAGCTGGCGTTGGAGACAAACTGCATATCGCTGGTGTATTTGTCCAGGTTGACGCCGCAGACGAACATGGGGGTGTCGTCCTTGGAGGGGGCGGACATGACCACGTGCTTGGCACCCGCGGCGATGTGGCCGGCGGCCTTCTCCTTGGTCAGGAACAGGCCGGTGGACTCGATAACGTACTCGGCGCCGACCTTGGCCCAGGGCAGGTTGGCGGGGTCACGCTCAGCAAACACGGGGATGGCCTTGCCGTTGACAACGATGTTGTTGCCCTCGGAGGAAACTTCACCCTTGAACTTGCCATGCATGGTGTCAAACTTCAGCATATAGGCCAGGTAATCGGCGGGGCACAGGTCGTTAACGCCCACGATCTCGATGTTGGGGTGATCCATGCAGCAGCGCATGACCATACGGCCGATACGGCCAAAACCATTGATACCGACTTTAATGCTCATAAAACATCTTCCTCTCTGATGGAATATCCTAAATGTATGGTATGTTTAGAATTATATGCAGTTATTCCGCAAAATGCAAGCCTTTTTTGAAACTTTTTTTCGTTTCGCGGAAATTTGATAAAAATCTTGTATTCTTGCACCGCATTTGATATGATGTGAACAAGCTGACAGAAGTTGGCACGGTTGATGGCGCCGGGAAACTGGTATGCTGACAACAGAAGGAGGCTGGTCGCATGGAACAGGCACAGCAGGAAAAGGTATACATGGAGCGGCTGCCGCTGGTTGCGATGCAGATACGGTCCGCACTGGGCAATATCTACTACGGGATGCAGAAGCTGGCCCCCGCCGATGAACGGGACGAGGATCCGATACTGGACGCGAACGCCGCCATGCTCTACCATGGCTATTTCCGGTTGCTGCGGCTGGCAAAGAACCTGGAGTCCGCCTCTATGCTGAACCGCAAGGAGCTGCTGCCCACCGAAAACACGGACCTGAAGGTGTGGCTGGACGAGATCATCCGGGAGGCGGAGGTCCCCTTCGAGCTGAAGGGCGTGCAGCTGGAGATGGTGTGCGAGGAGCGTTACGCCATCACCGCCGTCAACGAGCCTTGGCTGAGCCAGGCCCTGTGGCAGCTGCTGTCCAATGCGCTGAAGGCCTGCTCCGCCGGTGGAAAGGTGACGGTGACGCTGGCCGTGCAGAAGCCCCATGTGCTCATCAAGGTAAAGGATACCGGCTGCGGCATTCCTGCCGACCGGCAGGAAATGCTGTTTCGCTGGCATATGCGGCCCATGACCCTGGACTATGTCGCCGGCGGTGTGGGGCTGGGACTGCCCCTGGCGCATCAGATCGCACGGCTGCACGGCGGGCAGCTGCTGCTGAACAGCCGGGAGGGCCAGGGCACCACTGCCACCATCGCGCTGCCGATGGTACGGGCTTTGGGGACGCTGGGCGAGAACATTGAGGACTACACCGGCGGCTTCCAGCGGGTACTGCTGGAGCTGGCGGACGCGCTGCCCGATGAGGCATTCCTGGCAAAGCATCTGGACGAATAAGAACACGCTGTCGGGCGGAGGGCCGCCGCGGCACGGCAGGGACGCACCCCTGCCTGCTATGGCGCTCTTCGCCCGATAGCTTTCCACATTTTCCCGAAAGTATGCGCCGCCGCTGAATGGCGGCGCATACGCCCCATGCGGGCGTGGGAGACATATAGACTACGGAGAACGATCGTATGCGCAAGAAAAAGGTTCTGGTGGCCATGTCCGGCGGCGTGGACAGCTCCGCTGCGGCGGCACTGCTGGTGCAGCAGGGCTACGACTGCGACGGTGCCATGCTGAAGCTGGCCCCTAACGAGGACAGCCGCTGCTGCTCCGCCGACGACGCTGAGGACGCGCGGCAGGCGGCCACACGGCTGGGGATGCGGTTCTATGTATTCAACGAGACAGACCGCTTCCGCCGGTGCGTAATGGACAGGTTCACGGCGGAATACGCGGCCGGACGGACGCCCAATCCGTGCATCGACTGCAACCGGGAGCTGAAATTCGGCGCCCTGCTGGACCGGGCACTGACGCTGGGGTATGACTATATCGCCACGGGACACTACGCCCGGGTGGCCTATGACGCGGAAAGCGGCAGATACCGCCTGCTGCGGGGTGCGGAACGGCGGAAGGACCAGAGCTATGTGCTGTATCAGCTGACGCAGCACCAGCTGGCCCATCTGCTGCTGCCGGTGGGAGACTATGACAAGCCGGCTATCCGTGACAAGGCGCGGGAGGCAGGACTGGACAACGCCGACAAGGGCGACAGCCAGGACATCTGCTTCGTGCCGGACGGAGACTATGTGAACTTTCTGCAGCGGCAGGGGCTGACACTGATGCCGGGAGACTTCCTGGACGAAGCGGGCCGCGTGCTGGGACGGCACCGGGGCCTGCCCTGCTATACCATCGGCCAGGGAAAGGGCCTTGGCGTGGCGGTGGGGCGGCACGTATATGTGCTGAAGAAGGATCAGGTGCACAACGCTATCGTGTTGGGAGACGACGCGGCGCTGTATGCCTCCTCCCTGCTGGCGTCCCATGTAAACTGGATCAGCGGCCAGATACCGGCGGTGCCGGTACGGTGTGCCGCCAAGACGCGGTACAGCCAGGTGGAGACCCCCTGCATCGCCTATCCCCTGCCGGGCGACGAACTGCGGGTGGTGTTCGATCAGCCCCAGCGGGCCATCACTGCCGGGCAGGCGGTGGTGCTGTATGACGGCGACGAGGTGCTGGGCGGCGGCACCATTGAAAAAAGTGAATAAAAAACTCTCCGGCGCATGGCGCCGGAGAGTTTTTTATTCACTTGAACTTATCAGAAATGCGTCTCCACAAACTTGTTGAACTTGGCCACATCCATCTCGTTTTTATAGGTGTTCTTGAAGCGTTTGACCGTTTCACTGTTGTACTGAACGATGGCGCGGTACTTCAGCAGGCCCACCACCAGGCCCACGCCGCCGCAGATATAGCCCCAAGGGGAGGCCTTGGCACAGGTAAACGCCAGCGCCGCCAGCATGATCAGTGAGATCACCACGCCGGCGATCTGCTTCTTGGGGTGGATGCGGTCCACGTCCTCCTGCTTGACGACGCCCTCCTGGACCATGGCCTGGGCAAACTGCTTCTGCACGCCGAACAGGCTGGCCGCCTGCAGCATCATGGGCGCCACCACAAAAAAGGCAAAAAACGTGTCCACGACGCCGATGATCAAAATCCCTAAATCTCCCATTGTCTTACACTTCCTCCTGTTGATGTTTGAATAGGAGCCGCATATCGCTCCGTGATGTGGCGTACAGCATATGACTGTAGCACAGCGAGAATTCCACGATGTCGCCCACTTGCAGACGGCGGGGGCAGTCCTCCACGTCCACGATGCAGTGATCGGAGGATCCGCCGATGACTGTCAGCCCCGGTTCGCGGGGGAGCAGGCTCTCCAGGTCGCCCACGTCGGCCCGGCCCAGGGCCAGGAGGGCGCGGCGGCGGACACCACGGTCCACATAGGTAGGCTTGCGGCCGAAGGCATCGATGGCTAGCTCGCCGATGGGATAGGTGGGCTTGTCCTTGACCTCCACCACCTCAGCCCGAAGGGTAAAGGTGTCCATGCGGAGGTAATCCATGTCGCGGATGCCCCAGTCCACCTGCAAATCCTTGCCCAGTAGGATGCCCTCGCCGATTCGGAGGTGGTTGATACCGGCGGGCATGGTGCCCCAATGGACCAGCGTAAAGGAGCTGGTAGCGCCGCCGGAGACGACCTCCAGCGATCGGCCGATACGCGCCTCCACCCGGTGAGCCAAAGCGACCAGCTCGTTCATCTTGTCCGGGGTGGGCTTAGTGGAGCCGTAGCAGGACAGGTTAACACCGATACCGGCCAAGTGTACATGGGGCAGGTCCTGCTCCACCCGCTGGCAGACGTCCACCAGCTCATCCTTGTCCCAGAAGCCCTCACGCAGGTCGCCCAGGTCGGCCATCACGATGACGCGGTGGGTCCTGTTCTGGCGGAGACACTCCTCCTCCAGCGCCATCAGGGTGGCCCACTCGCTTTGCAGGGATGTATCGCACAGGGCGACCACGTCCGGCAGCTCCGTCAGACCGGGGATTCGGATCAGGAGCCAGGGGCCGGGCACACCGGCGGCACGACACTTGGCCACCTGCTCCAGGCGGCTGGTGCCCAACTCTGCGGCACCAGCAGCGCGCAGGGCCCGGGCGATCTCCGGCAGGCCATCCGCACCCTTGATAACGCCGCAGACACAGATACCCGCGGCATTGCAGCGGGAGATCACCGCCCGGGCATTGCTTTGCAGCAGAGAAAGATTGATCTCTAATTGGGGATATTGCCGCACAGCGACACCTCCTATATACTCAATAGGGATATTGTACCACATTCGTTGCGGTTTGTCACATCTTTTCGCAAAATTCCCGCGGCGGACAGCTTTTGCTGTCCCGCCGCCGATGCGAGGTGCCCTCCCCTGCCCTGCACGCAAAAAAAGAGACCGCCGAAGCGGTCTCTTTTTTTGCTGGAGTATGTACTTACTTGGCAAGAGCCTTGTTGGCTTCGGCCATTTCGGCGAAGATGCCGGCGTGCTTCTTGGCAACGATGGCGCGGATGACCAACAGCGTACCGACCATCAGGGCCACAGCGATCAGCAGGTTGACAAACACGTTCTGGATCAGGCCGGCCAGGATGAAGCTGACGAAGGACACTGCGGCCACGGTCAGCGCATAGGGCAGCTGGGTGAACACGTGGTTCAGGTGGTAGCAGTGGGCACCGGCGGAAGCCATGATGGTGGTGTCGGAGATGGGGGAGCAGTGGTCGCCCATAACGCCGCCGGAGCAGGCAGCCGCCAGACCGATGGTGCACAGTATGGGCTCCACGTCGTAGTTGAACACGGAGACGACGATGGGAGCCATGATGCCGATGGTGCCCCAGGAGGTACCGGTAGCGAAGCCGATAGCCGCGCCGATGATGAAGATGATGGCGGGCAGGAACATACGCAGATCGCCAACGTTGGCCATGGCGTTGCTGACGAAGTCAGCGGAGTACATGGCATTGCGGGTGAAGGAGCACAGGGTCCAGGCGAAGGTCAGGATCAGGATGGGGGCGATCATCTGGATGAAGCCCTGGGGCACGGACTCAAAGGACTTCTCGAAGCCGATGGCGCCGCGCAGCCAGAAGTAGACGAACGTGAACACGCAGCCGATCAGACCTCCGATGGCCAGCGCCGGACCGGCCTCGGCAGCGGAGAAGGCCTCCATGAAGGTCATGCCGCCATCGAAGTAACCGCCGGAGTAGACCAGGGAGATGATGCAGACAGCGATCAGAACGATCACGGGCACCAGCAGGTCCAGCACGGAGGACTTGCCCTTGCTGGGAGCCTCATAGTCGTCGGCACCGGCGAAGGGACGCTCGGGGGTGGTGAACAGGTCGTCCTTGACCTGGGCGTTGTACTCGTGGGTCAGCATGGAACCGTAGTCGATGTTCAGCACGGAGATGACCACGATCATCAGCAGAGTCAGCAGGCAGTAGTAGTTCCAGGGGATCTGCTTCAGGAACAGCTCAATGCCGTTGATGCTGGGGGACTGCACATAGCCGGAAACGGCGGCGGCCCAGGAGGACACCGGGGCGATCATGCAGACGGGTGCCGCGGTGGCATCGATCAGGTACGCCAGCTTGGCACGGGAGATCTTGTGGGACTCGGTGACGGGACGCATAACGGCGCCCACGGTCAGGCAGTTGAAGTAGTCGTCCACGAAGATCAGCACACCCAGCAGCATGGTCAGCAGCTGCGCGCCGCAGCGGGTGTGAACGGTCTTCTTGGCCCAGCGGCCGAAGGCCTCGGAGCCGCCGCCCTTGTTCATCAGGTCCACCATGATGCCCAGGGTGACCAGGAACACGATAATACCCATGTTGCCGCTGTCAGCCAGCACGGAGATGATACCGTAATCGGCACCCACCAGGGTCACGATGGTGTCCCAGGGAGCGAACTGGGTGTACAGCAGTGCGCCGACCAGGCAGCCCAGGAACAGAGAGGAATACACCTCCTTGCTGATCAGGGCCAGCACGATGGCCACGATGGGGGGCAGCAGGGACCAGAAGGTGCCGGCAAACGGAGTCTCGGAGTAGACCTGCTCCTCATAGGTGGTGTACTCCACGCCGTTGACGTCCTTGCTGGGGGTCTCGGACTTGACGTACTCGGTACCGTCAGCGCCGACGATGGTGTTGCCATCCTCAGACAGCTCGAAGTAGGTGCCGGCCTCGGGGCTCACATAGTAGGAGCCGTCCAGCGCATACTTAGAGCCCTCGCTGTCGTCCGCGGTCTTCAGGATGCCATCCAGGAACACGCCGTCACCGGTGGTGTAGAACGCGCCGTCGCCGACGAAGACAGGGTTCTCCTTGCCCTTGAACTGCAGGCCCAGGATGACCAGCAGGACAATGAAGATACCCAGCGCTACGAAATACGCTATTTTGGTGCTTCTCTTTTCCATGTGTGTGATTTACCTCCTCACAAATTGGTGCCACCATCCTAACGTTTTCCTGGCAGATTGTCAACATTTCAGCAATGCCGGGGGCGGGTAATTTTTAACAAATTATGAACCGGTTTTTCTCCCTTTTATCCAATTTAGCGGCCATTTTTCGGAATATTTATGACATTATTATAAACCTTTACAGTTTCTTAGCGCGCTTCTCCCCTCCTTTTTTGGAAATACATGTTTGTTTTAGCCAATATTACCGGCATTTATAGCGATATACCGACATAGTATACGCAAAAAAAGAAAGCCCCCAACGGAGGGCTTTCTTTTTATTAGGCGGGGTATAGCTTACTTGGCAAGAGCCTTGTCGGCCTCGGCCATTTCCTGGAAAATACCAGCGTGCTTCTTAGCAACGATAGCGCGGATGACCAGCAGAGTACCGACCATCAGCACCACAGCGATCAGCAGGTTGACAAACACGTTCTGGATCAGGCCGGCCAGGATGAAGCTGACGAAGGACACTGCGGCCACGGTCAGCGCATAGGGCAGCTGGGTGAACACGTGGTTCAGGTGGTAGCAGTGGGCACCGGCGGAAGCCATGATGGTGGTGTCGGAGATGGGGGAGCAGTGGTCGCCCATAACGCCGCCGGAGCAGGCAGCCGCCAGACCGATGGTGCACAGTATGGGCTCCACGTCGTAGTTGAACACGGAGACGACGATGGGAGCCATGATGCCGATGGTGCCCCAGGAGGTACCGGTAGCGAAGCCGATAGCCGCGCCGATGATGAAGATGATGGCGGGCAGGAACATACGCAGATCGCCAACGTTGGCCATGGCGTTGCTGACGAAGTCAGCGGAGTACATGGCATTGCGGGTGAAGGAGCACAGGGTCCAGGCGAAGGTCAGGATCAGGATGGGGGCGATCATCTGGATGAAGCCCTGGGGCACGGACTCAAAGGACTTCTCGAAGCCGATGGCGCCGCGCAGCCAGAAGTAGACGAACGTGAACACGCAGCCGATCAGACCTCCGATGGCCAGCGCCGGACCGGCCTCGGCAGCGGAGAAGGCCTCCATGAAGGTCATGCCGCCATCGAAGTAACCGCCGGAGTAGACCAGGGAGATGATGCAGACAGCGATCAGAACGATCACGGGCACCAGCAGGTCCAGCACGGAGGACTTGCCCTTGCTGGGAGCCTCATAGTCGTCGGCACCGGCGAAGGGACGCTCGGGGGTGGTGAACAGGTCGTCCTTGACCTGGGCGTTGTACTCGTGGGTCAGCATGGAACCGTAGTCGATGTTCAGCACGGAGATGACCACGATCATCAGCAGAGTCAGCAGGCAGTAGTAGTTCCAGGGGATCTGCTTCAGGAACAGCTCAATGCCGTTGATGCTGGGGGACTGCACATAGCCGGAAACGGCGGCGGCCCAGGAGGACACCGGGGCGATCATGCAGACGGGTGCCGCGGTGGCATCGATCAGGTACGCCAGCTTGGCACGGGAGATCTTGTGGGACTCGGTGACGGGACGCATAACGGCGCCCACGGTCAGGCAGTTGAAGTAGTCGTCCACGAAGATCAGCACACCCAGCAGCATGGTCAGCAGCTGCGCGCCGCAGCGGGTGTGAACGGTCTTCTTGGCCCAGCGGCCGAAGGCCTCGGAGCCGCCGCCCTTGTTCATCAGGTCCACCATGATGCCCAGGGTGACCAGGAACACGATAATACCCATGTTGCCGCTGTCAGCCAGCACGGAGATGATACCGTAATCGGCACCCACCAGGGTCACGATGGTGTCCCAGGGAGCGAACTGGGTGTACAGCAGTGCGCCGACCAGGCAGCCCAGGAACAGAGAGGAATACACCTCCTTGCTGATCAGGGCCAGCACGATGGCCACGATGGGGGGCAGCAGGGACCAGAAGGTGCCGGCAAACGGAGTCTCGGAGTAGACCTGCTCCTCATAGGTGGTGTACTCCACGCCGTTGACGTCCTTGCTGGGGGTCTCGGACTTGACGTACTCGGTACCGTCAGCGCCGACGATGGTGTTGCCATCCTCAGACAGCTCGAAGTAGGTGCCGGCCTCGGGGCTCACATAGTAGGAGCCGTCCAGCGCATACTTAGAGCCCTCGCTGTCGTCCGCGGTCTTCAGGATGCCATCCAGGAACACGCCGTCACCGGTGGTGTAGAACGCGCCGTCGCCGACGAAGACGGGGTTTTCCTTGCCCTTAAACTGGATCCCCAGGATGACCAGCAGGACAATGAAAACACCCAGCGCTACGAAATACGCTATTTTAGTGCTTTTCTTTTCCATGTGTGTGATTTACCTCCTCACAAATTGGTGGTGAATACCATCAGCCGGCGAAACAGCGTATCTGCCCCGCCAACCTCCTGTATCATACCGTCACGCCAAGATATTGTCAAGTTCTTAACGTCATATTCCATTATTTTAACAAATTGTGAACTCCGTTTTCGTCGTTTTTACAAGAGAAACCGGGCGGCAAACACAGCATCGTGTGCTTTTTACGGCAGGCGGCACAAGTCTTTCCGGGTCCGCGGACGCAAAAAGAGACGCCGGTGCGGCGGCACCGGCGTCCCCTCTGTTAAGTAAGCGTTTGTTTGCTAACAAGTCATCAAGAGACTTTACAGGAAGAATTCCTTTATCTGACCGTACAGGATGAGGACCATGATCAGCGGCGTGATGAACTTGACGCAGACCCTGAAGAAGCCGTAGCTGCCCATGGCATGACCGGACTGCTCCGTCTCTTCCTTGACGAACTCGGGGCCGATCTCCCAGCCGATCATCAGAGACATCAGCAGCGCGCCCAGCGGCATCATAACGCCCTCGGACAGCGCATCCCAGAAGTCCAGCCAGTCGGCAGCCCAGGTCTTGGGATTTGCAATGTTCAGCAATTCCGCAGGCGAGAAGCTGCTGGCGCCCAGACGGTCAGCGCAAACCAGGATGCAGCCCAGGCCCACACAGGCGGCGGCGATGAGGGTATAGCTCTTGCGCTTGTCACCCTTGCCCTCGTCGCGAGCCTTGTCGACAAAGTGGGCCACGATGACCTCCAGCAGGGAGATAGAGGAGGAGATAGCGGCAAAGACCACCAGCAGATAGAACAGGATGCCGAAGATGGGGCCGAGGCCGCCCATGCGGCTAAACACGTTCTGCATGGTGACGAACAGCAGGGACGGGCCACCCACTGCGCCGGAGGGATCCAGAGCGAAGCGACCGGGCAGCACGCACAGGCCGGCCATCAGAGCCACCATCGTATCCATGACCACGATCAGCAGCGCGTTCTTCTGGATGTTCTCCTTCTTCTGCAGATAGGAGCCGTAGGTGATCATGGCGCCCATACCCAGGGACAGGGAGAAGAACATCTGGCCGCCGGCGGTAGCCAGCACGGTCAGGACGTCGGGTGTCTCCTGCTTGAAGGTCACGATGCGCTGCATGACGCCGTTGATCTCCACCGCGGACATTTTCACGCCATCGATGACGGCGGAGGCGGGAACATAGTATCCATTTTCAGTAGCCCAGCCGGGGGCAAACATGTACTTCAGGCCATCCAGGGCGCTGCCGTGGATCACGTGCTCCACCAGGGAGCCGTCCGCCTGGAGCACCTGCACGGTGGTGTCCACACCGTCCAGCGTGCAGGCGCGGATGATGCAGATCAGCAGAGCCACGAACAGGGCAGGCATACCCACGGAGCAGACCTTCTCGATACCGCCGCCGACGCCGCCGAGAACGATAAGCATAGTCAGCACCACGAAGATCAAGCCATAGATAATGGCCTCGGTGGTGCTGGACATGAAAGCGCCGAACACCGCGTCGCCCAGAGAGGCGCTGGCCGCGTCCGCCGACGCGGCGGCGATGGCACTGGCGCCAAAGCCCGCGCCGAACAGGTCGCCTACATTGAGCACCACATACTTAATGCAGTAGCCGCCCAGAGCGCAGTAGAAGAACAGGATGAAGAACGCGGACAGGATGCCCATCCAGCCCATCCAGCTGAACTTCTTGCTAAGGGCCTTATATGCTGCCACAGCGCCCTTGCCTGTCTTACGACCAATGGCCAACTCGCCCACCATGACGATGAAGCCGCAGCAAACAGCCAAAATGAGGTAAATGATGAGGAACGTGAAGCCGCCGCAGGCGCCCATCTTATTGGGGAAGCCCCAGATGTTGCCCAGGCCGACCGCCGAGCCGACCGCGGCCATCAGGAATCCGAAATTGGATCCAAAGCCTTTTCTTTCTTCCATTGTTTTCTCTCCTTACAAGTTTCCCCCGCCGCGCCGCGGCGGGCGTGTTTGTATCTTACTGCGAAAAAACCGCCCTGTAAATACAGGCAGGCGTTTCTTAACACGGTGACAGCGGAAATGCGGTTTTTCTTTATCCGTACATTATAAAATTTCCGTAAAGCGTCGGTTCGTGTCGGCAGATATTTTCTCCAAAAGAAACACCCCGCATGTGAAAAAGACCGCCCGCAGGCGGTCTTTTCTTCTCGGTATGTATCAGTCTCCCTCGCGCATACGGTAGCCGACGCCCACCTCAGTGAAGATGTATTGGGGGTTGCCGGGGGTAGGCTCGATCTTGCGGCGGATGTTGGCCATATTTACCCGGAGGATCTGATTGTCGGTCTTGGCCTTGGGGCCCCACAACTCCCGGATAATGAAGTCATAGGTCAGGACCTTGCCGGCGTACTTGCCCAGCAGGGCCACGATCTTGTACTCATTGACGGTCAATCCGGCGTTCTCGCCGTTCATCAGCACCTGGTGCTTATCATAGTCGATGGTCAGATCGCCGGTGACGAACTTGCCGGACTGGGCGATCTGGGTGTTGGAAAGGGTGGTGCGGGTGTGGCGGATGGCGGTGCGGATGCGGGCCAGCAGTTCGGAGGTGCCGAAGGGCTTGACCAGATAGTCGTCGGCGCCGTAATCCAGGGCCTCCACCTTGTCGTGCTCGTGGTTGCGGGCAGAAACCACCACCACCGGCAGATTGGACCACTTGCGGACAGATTTCAGCACCTCCATGCCGTCCATGTCGGGCAGGCCCAGGTCCAGGACGATCATGTCCGGGCAATGGGAGGCGATCATGGTCAGGGCCTCCTCGCCGGTGCGGACAATGATGGTGTCGAAGCCGTTGGCGGTGAGGATCATGGAGATAAAGTTGCTGATGGACTGCTCATCCTCCACGATCAGGACTTTGTCTTTAATCTTCATCGTTTTCTCCTTTCATGGGCAGGGTCACGGTGAAGACCGCGCCGCCCTCCTGTCTGTTGTCTCCCCGTATCACGCCGCCGTGGGCCAGCACAATGGTGCGGCACACGGACAGGCCAATGCCCATGCTGCGCTTGCCGTCACTGCTGCGGTCGCTGCGGGCGGAGCCGTCGAACAGCCGGGGCAGCAGGTGCTGGGGAATGCCGCGGCCGTCGTCCGCCACAGTGAACACCGCGCAGTTGCCCTCGCTGGACAGGGTCACGTCGATATGGTGGGTCTCGCCGTGGATGACGGCGTTCTCCATCAGGTTCACCAGTACCTGCTCCATCAGCAGGGGATCCATGGGCACCATCATCAGTTCATCCGGCAGATGGACACGGATATCCACCTCCGGGTAGTGCTTGTGGGTCTTGGCCACGGCGGACTCGATGACCTCCTCCGCCGGCTCCGGCTCTTTCTTGACCTTAGCCTCCTCAGAGCTTATGCGTGTGATGGACAGCAAATTCTCTACAATGCGGATGAGCCACTGGGCGTCCTCGTTGGTGGATCGCAGCAGCTGCTGGCGCTGCTCCTGCGTCAGTCCGCCGTCCTGCTCCAGCAGAACGTTGGTGGCGCCCACGATACCGGTCAGCGGCGTGCGGATGTCGTGAGACACGGCGCGCAGCAGGTCGGCATACATCTTTTCGCGGTCGGCCTCCCGGCGCACCTGCTCGGTCTGCTTGGCCCGGCTGGTAACGGTAGCGGTCAGGATGGAGATGGTCATCATCACCAGGAACGTCAGCGGAAAGCCCGTCAGCGTAAAGCTGATATGCCAGAAGGGGTAGGTAAAGATGATGTCCACGCTGAACACCCCCACCACTGCCATGATGATGCCCAGCAGATAGCCGTCCGTCCAGTAGGCGGTAAGGAACACATCCAGCAGAAAGATCATGGCTACGTAGCTGGTGTCGTTGTGCATATCGAAGCTGCGAAGCAGCAGACAGCACATAACGGCTGCCAGGTAGAGTCCCAGCGCCTTCAGAACATCCATGCCGGAAAAGTGCAGGCCAATGGTCCGCAGCAGCTGTCTCCGGCGGGCTTGCTTACCGGTCATAGCCGCCCTCCCCTCCTTTTGATGACGTTATTATAACATACATTATCGCTAAGGTAACGCTAAAATATCGTTAAGGTATCACGAATATCTCATTAAGAGCAACCGAAAATAACAAATAAGAGACGGCGTTGGCCGTCTCTTTTCATCTTTGCTGCGCGGGGATCAGGCTTTGCGATCTATGTGCAGGAGGCGTTTTCTGTCGAAAAACACCCATAAAAAAGCAAATCACCACGCTTTCGCGTGGTTTCCTCATCGGTATGCCTTACCGCTGGCTCACTTCCCAGTCGCTGTCGGCAAAGATCATGTCATCCAGGTCACCCCAGATCCAAGTTGTCGTCATGGTGATATCACGCTCCTTTCTTCCATTTTACAGTGTTATTATATGCCGCGGCAGCCCGGATAACAAGCGCAAAATTGGATATTATGTATAAAGCTTTTGTAAACTTTTATTGCACATTGCACAATACCCATAGGTTATTTCTGTGTAACGCTCTTGCGCTGTTGTGTGCTGTATAGTATAATAAAGTGTTCAAGCAGTCTTATGTGGTGAGGTGAGCACCTGATGAGAGAGTTTCACGGCGGCGACTATGATGTGGCCGTCATCGGCGCGGGGCACGCGGGCATCGAGGCTGCCCTGGCGGCGGCCCGGATGGGCATGAAGACCGTCTGTCTGACGGTGAGCCTGGACGCGGTGGGGAATATGCCCTGCAACCCGGCCATCGGCGGCACCGGCAAGGGCCATCTGGTCCGGGAGCTGGACGCACTGGGCGGCGAGATGGCCCGGGCGGCGGACAGGGCCTGCATCCAGTACCGGATGCTGAACCGGGGCAAGGGTCCCGCCGTGTGGTCCCTGCGGGCCCAGGCGGACCGGCGGAAATACCAGCAGGTGATGAAGCACACGCTGGAATTGCAGCCGGGACTGACGCTGCGGCAGGCGGAGGTGACGGAGATACGCTGCGACGGGAACGGCCATGCCTCCGCTGTGGTGCTCCGCACCGGCGCGGTGCTGGGCGCCCGGGCGGTCATTCTGTGCACGGGCACGTATCTGACCGGACAGACCATCGTGGGCGAGTGCATCGAGTCCTCCGGGCCGGACGGCCTACACCCGGCCAACGCCCTGACGGACAGCCTGCGGGCACTGGGGCTGCCCCTGCGACGGTTCAAGACCGGCACGCCGCCGCGGATACACCGGGGCAGTGTGGACTTCAGCAAAATGGAGATACAGGAGGGCGACCCGGATCCGCTGCCCTTCAGCTTTGAGACAAAGGACGTACCGGAAAACCGGGCGGTGTGCTACCTGACCTACACCAACGAGGAGACGCACCGGATCATACGGGAAAATCTGGACCGCAGTCCCATTTACTCCGGCGTTATCGAGGGCATCGGCCCCCGGTACTGCCCGTCCATCGAGACGAAGGTGGTGCGCTTTGCGGACAAGCCCCGGCACCAGCTGTTTATCGAGCCTATGGGGCTGGACACCGAGGAGCTGTATGTGCAGGGCTTTTCGTCCTCCATGCCGGAGGAGGTGCAGCTGGAGATGCTGCACACGGTGCCGGGGCTGGAGCACGCAGTGATGATGCGGCCGGCCTACGCCATTGAGTACGACTGCATCGACCCGCTGGCGCTGCTGCCCACACTGGAGGTAAAGGCGGTGCCCGGCCTGTACGGCGCGGGGCAGTTCAACGGCTCCTCCGGCTACGAGGAGGCGGCGGTGCAGGGCTTTGTGGCCGGCGTGAACGCGGCGCTGAAATTGCAGGGCCGGGAGCCGCTGGTGCTCAAGCGGAGCGAGAGCTATATCGGCACGCTGATCGACGACCTGGTGACCAAGGGCACCGAGGAGCCGTACCGCATGATGACCAGCCGGTCGGAATACCGGCTGCTGCTGCGGCAGGACAACGCCGACGCGCGGCTGTGCCCTATCGGGCACGAGCTGGGGCTGGTCAGCGATGAACGGCTGGCGGCGGTGGAGGCCAAGTACGAGGCCGTGGCGAAGGAAATACGGCGGCTGGAGCACACGGGCATACCCGGTACGCCGGAGCTGAACGCCCTGCTGGCAGAACGGGGCACCGCCGCCGTGGACAGCGGCTGCCGCCTGATCGATCTGCTGCGGCGGCCCCAGCTGACCTACGCGGACCTGACAGAATTCGACGTAAATCGACCCGACCTGCCCACAGAGGTGCGGGAGCAGGTGGAGATCACCGTGAAGTATGATGGCTATATCCAGCGCCAGCAGCGGCAGGTGGCGGAGTTTGAGAGGCTGGAGCGCCGGAAGCTGCCGCCGGATACGGATTACGACCACATCCAGGGTCTGCGGCTGGAGGCGCGGGAGAAGCTCAGCGCGCTGCGGCCTTTGAACGTAGGGCAGGCCGGTCGGGTGTCCGGCGTGTCACCGGCGGATGTGGCGGCGCTGCTGATCTGGCTGCAGACACACGGCAAGGAGGATGACACATGACGGTACATGAGTTGACCCACACCATACGGAACGATATGCCGGTGTATCCCGGCACGGAACAGCCCCGGCTGACCACCGCCTGCACCATCGACCAGTGCGGCTACCGGGAGACACTGCTGCATATGTTCTCCCACACCGGCACCCACATGGACGCCCCGGCCCATATGCTCCGTGACGGCACGGCGCTGGACTGCTATGACGCGGCGAAGTTCGCCGGTCCCGCCGTGGTGGTGGACTGCCGGGGGCAGCGCGCCATTACTCTGTCCCTGCTGCAGAGCTATGACCTGAACGGCGCGGACTTCGTGCTGTTCTGCACCGGCTGGGACAAGAAGTGGGGCACGCCGGGCTACTATGAGGGCTTTCCCTGCCTGACGGCGGAGGCGGCGGCATATCTGGCCGGCCTGCCGCTGAAGGGCGTGGGCGAGGACACCATCTCGCTGGACCCCTGCGACAGCGTGGATTTTCCCAACCACATGACACTGCTGGGCGCGGACTTTGTGAACACCGAGAACCTCAAGGGGCTGGACAAGCTGCTGGGCCGACGCTTCACGTTCGTTACGCTGCCCCTGAAATTTGAGAATGCCGATGGCTGCTCCTGCCGCGCCATCGCTCTGGAGGAATGACAATGGGTAAACTGCGGTTCCTGTTTGCGCTGTGGATGGCAAAGCTGTCCATCCCGGCGCTGAAGATCACCCGCCACAACGGCACGGACTTTCCCGGCAGTCTGGCGGTGAAGCTGTGTCCGGACTTTTTGAAGTATATCGGCAAGCCGGAGCACATCATAGCCGTCACCGGCACCAACGGCAAGACCACCGTGGCCAATATGCTGAACGACGTGCTCACCGCCGAGGGCAAGACCGTACTCAGCAACCGGGCGGGCAGCAACATCATCTCCGGCGTCAGCACGGCGCTGCTGAAGGGCTGCGGCCTGCTGGGCCGGATCAGGCCGGAGTACGACCTGGCGATACTGGAGATCGACGAGCGCTCCGCGCCCAGGATCTATCCCTATGTGAAGCCGGAGCACATCGTCATCACCAACCTGTTCCGGGACTCCATCATGCGGAACGCCCATCCGGGCTACATCGCGGACATCCTGACCCGGTCCCTGCCTAAGGAGAGCAGGCTGATCCTCAACGCCGACGACCTGATCTCCTGCACGGTGGCGCCGGAGAACCAGCGGGTATATTTCGGCATCGACCGGCTGCCCACCGACGTGACGGAATGCGAGAACCTGCTGAACGATATGCGTATCTGCCCCCGATGCGCCGGGAAGCTGCGGTATGAATACCGCCGCTACCACCACATCGGCCGGGCCGTGTGCGAGAGCTGCGGCTTCCACTCCCCCGACTGCGACTATCTGGCCACAAAGGTGGACACCGCCGCCCACACCATGTGCATACGGGAGGCGGGGCAGGAATACCCGTACACCCTCATCACCGACAGCCTGCACAACACCTACAACACGGTGACGGTGATCGCCGCCCTGCGGCAGCTGGGCTATGACCACGGCACCATCGCCCGCCGCATGGCGGAGGTGAAGATCCCCGCCAGCCGGCTGTCCGAGGAGGAGATCGGCGGCGTGAAGGTCATTATGCAGATGTCCAAGGACAAGAACGCTCTGGCCTGCTCCCGCAACTTCGACTATATCCGGTCCAAGCCGGGGAAGAAGGAACTGCTGCTGATGATGAACTGCCTGGGCGTGGCCAAAAGCTGGTCGGAAAACCCCAGCTGGATGTACGACACGGATTTTGAATTCCTGAACAGCGATGATGTGACGTGCCTGGTCTGCGCCGGGCCGCGGGCCTATGACTACCAGCTGCGGCTGCTGCTGGCGGGCATCCCCCGGCAGAAGATACGGCTGGCCGAGGACGAGTTCGCCGCCCTGGAGCTGCTGCCGCTGACCCCCGGCGACGACGTGTATCTGCTCTACGGCGTGGACGGCACGCCCCTGGCCTTCCGGGTCAGGGAAAAGCTGAAGGAAAAGCTGCTGGCAAAGGAGGGCGCGCAATGAAGGCGGAAATTCTGTTTCCGGAGGTCTGCAACCTGTACGGCGATCTGCAGAACATCTACTATCTGAAGCGCTGCTGCCCGGCGCTGGAGATCATAGAGACGGACCTGCACAGCAAGCCCCGGTTCCTCACGGAGGATGTGGCGCTGGTCTATATGGGCAGCACCACGGAGCAAGGGCTGCGTCTGGCGGCGGACGCCCTGCGGCCCTATGCCGCGGACATTGCCGAAAAGGCGGACGCGGGACAGCTGATCCTGCTGACCGGCAACGCGCCGGACGTGTTTTCCGCCGCCATAGAAAGCGACAGCGCCGACACCATAGAGGGACTGGGCATTCTGCCCGGGCGGGTGAAGTACACCATGATGAAGCGGCACAACAGCTTCTTCCTGGGCACCTTTGACGGTATGGAGGTCGTCGGCTTCAAGAGCCTGTTCGGCTTCCACTACGACGCAGCGGAGGCGGAGGGCTGGTTTGACACCGTGCGGGGCGTTGGCCGCACGCCGGAGTCGAAGCCGGAGGGCTTCCGCCGGGGCGGGCTGTACGCCACGGCGCTGATCGGTCCGCTGCTGATCCTAAATCCTCCGCTGTGCAAGTGGCTGCTGCGGCAGATGGGCGCCGAGGACACCCTGGCCTTCGAGGACGCGGCCTTCGCCAGCTTTAATAAACGTGTGGCGGAGTTCAAGGAGCCGGGCAGAGGTTTCCAATACTCGTAAGCAAAAAAAAACATCCCCCGGTTGGGGGATGTTTTTTGTATCAGAGCTTTTCGGACAGTGTCTCGTCCAGGCCCACGCCGTAGAGGTTCTTGGCCGAGCAGCCGGCGCGGCCGCCGCCGGCACAGGCGCAGGCGCACGCACAGGCGCAGCTGCTGGCGCAGGCACAGTGGCTGCCGCCGCCGAAACCGCCTCCGCCAAAGCCGCCGCCACGGCTTCCGCCGCCGAAGCCGCCGCCACCTCTTCTGGGCGGTCTGGGCTTTGTTTTGGTGCCCACGCTGCCGGGACGGGGCCTGCCGTCCGGCCCCGCCGGATACCACAGGTGGTTCACGAACACGTACCGCGTGCCGAAGCCGCCGGCGTAGCCGTCGCCCCTGCGGGCGGCGGAGATCAGCACGATCAGGAATATCACCACGAATACCATGATGACCATGCCCACGATCTCCGCACCGGTGTCGTCCTCAAAATGCTCGCACGGCACATACACATAGGGGTCGTAGTCGGAGGGGAGATTGTCGGCGCTGTATTCCTCCGCCAGCTGGGTGGGCCAGTCGGTGTAGCGCACCTGTACGTTCATTTTGTAGCCGTAGTCCAGATCGGAGGCGGTGCAGATCAGCTTGTCCTCGCTCCGGACGAACTCCGCCGACGCGGTGCCGGTGCTCTCCAGCTGGCCGGTAAGCCCGGCCGGGTCGTTCCACACCAGTGTCATCTGTCCGATCTTCGCCTCGTCGAACCATCCCGCGGTGTAGTCGTAGTTCACATAGTCGTAGTGAACATTGTCATAGTCCTCGATGACGCCGTTGGTGCTGAGCTGATACATATACTCCTGCACCCACGAGTAGGCGAAGGAAAACGTCTCGTTCGCCTCGTAGGCGCGGTCAAGATAGACATACATATAGCTGTTGTCGAAGTCCAGCCGCTCGATGTTGTCCGTCAGTGCCGCCACGTCCCGGATGGAGCCGTTGGGTACGCCGATCTTCAGCTCCTGACCGTAGGGCAGCGCCTCCAGCGGCGTCCACTCCAGCTTCACGGTGATGAGCAGGCTGCCATCCTCCGTGTTGGGCGTCACCATAACGCCGTACTGCTTGATGTAGTCGTAATCCGCCCATGCGGTGGCGGTAAAGCAAACCGCCGCCAGTAAGACAAGCAGCAGAACGTGCAGTTTCTTCAGCATAGGGTGCCCTCCTCCCGGTTGCTTTCACGCAGTTGGCACAGCTGCTCCATTTTGGCGCTCTTGGCCCGGATGGCCGCGCAGCGCTCACTCTGCCAGATCTTGTCCCAGTCGTCGGCGAGGATGTTCCCCAGGGGCTGGCTGCTGAGCCAGCTCTGGCAGGGGATCACGCCGCCGTCCGGGGCGATGGCCATATTGCTGAGGCAGGCGCCGCAGCTGGGCACCAAGGTCAGGCCCAGGACGCGCAGCGTCTCCTCCTTCAGCCAGCCGGGGCTGGTGAAATCCAGCTCTATCTCCAGTTCCTCCGTCACCGCCACGGCCTTTGTCAGCACGTCGGTGAGCTGCTGCTCGGTCAGCGCCGTGGCGCGGCTCTCGTCGCCCACCGCGCCGCCGGAGGGGATCAGCCCGGAACAGGTCACGTAGCGGACCCCCAGACCGTGGACGAAGCGCAGCGTCTCGTCATAGGCGGTATTCAGGCTACACAGGGGCGTGTTCACGGACACGGACAGCCCCGCCGCCACAGCGGCACGGATGCCCGCCATGGTGTCATCAAAGCCGTCGGCACCCACCAGGGCGTTGTGAATGTCCTTATCATGGCTGTAGAGCGTCACCTGCACACTGTCCAGGCTGGCGTCATACAGCTTTTGGCACAGCGCCGGCGTCAGCAGGCGGCCGTTGGTGTTCAGCCGGGTGACGAACCACTGGGCGGCATCCACCAGCTCCACCAGGTCGGCGCGCAGGGTGGGCTCGCCGCCGGTGAACGTCACCTGGGGGATATTGGCCGCGCGCAGTTTCGTCAAAATCTCTTTCCACTGGGCGGTGGTCAGCTCCGGTGTGTCGGACAGGGGCTGTCCCGCCGCATAGCAGTGCAGACACTTCTGGTTGCAGTGCCACGCGCCGTCACGGGTCATGGCGCTGACCATCAGGTCCATACGGTGGGGCGCGGTCATCTCGGGGGCGTACTCGCCCAGCGTCAGCGGCGCGACCTCCGCCTCCGGCTCCTGCCCCCGGGCGATGGCCACCAGGGACTCTATCATGATTTGCAGGTCCTCCGCCAGACGCTCCTTGGGCGTGAAGGGGTAGACCTTATGGGTCCGGGCCACCGCACCGGCGGCCATGGCGTTCCAGTCGCTCTCGGTGATCTCCAGCCCGGCGAAGGGCTCCAGCCGATCCATGAAGCCGGAGAGCAGGATGGCCCAGCTCAGGTTCAGGGGCACCAGCTTGCTGCCGTTGAGCAGCAACAGAAAGGGCGCGTTTTCCGCGTCCTCACGGGGTGGGATCATGTGGATACGCACCACGCCCCGGCCCTTGGGGTCCAGGGTGATGTGCCGCACACAGTTCAGGTGCTGCCGCCGGTAGCGGCGCTCCAACATTGTAGACACAGGCAGTCCTCCTTTATGAAGGCAATGTGGGTATAACTACGTGCAGTATACCACAGCGCAGGGCAAAGCGCAACAGGACGCACAGTGAGGCAGTAGCGGTAATGCTCGGTTTCCACGATGTAGCCGTAGTTCTGTGTCCAGCCGCCGCTGATTTTCCCGCCGTGTTCATAGCAGAAACGCTCCATGGCGAAGCGGTTTTTCAGCACACTCTCCCGCAGCGTGTCCACGACCTCCTGCAGCTCTGCCTTGAACGCGGGGCTGTTCAGCTCCTCCGGGCCGCGGGGCCACCAGGTATGCCAGAACTCGTTTCCGCTGCGCCCGAAGTCCATCCGGACATGGCCAACGGTACCCAGCCGTTTATCTTCTTCGGGGTGCGGGGTATAAAATAAGCCCGCCTCCTCCGGGCGGGCAGGTCGGATATGAAGTTGTGTTGCATCTTTCAAGGTTAAGACTCCTTTCGGTGTGGAATTTGGCTTTACACATTTTGGGGGGTGTGCTATGATGTGGCAAACTAATCGGGATTTGTGAAGGAGTGAGAATAGAAGTGCTTTGGCTTTTCATGGCGGTATTATCTGCCGTTTTTGCGGGTCTGACCTCGGTATTAGCTAAATGCGGCATTAAAAAAACGGATTCGGATATCGCAACCGCACTGCGTACCATTGTTGTTTTGCTTTTTTCGTGGATCATGGTATTCGTTGTCGGCTCGGCAAATACGATAACCGCAATAGCATCAAAGTCTCTGATTTTTTTAATTCTATCCGGACTTGCGACCGGTGCCTCCTGGATGTGCTATTTTAAAGCGTTGTCGATCGGAGATGTCAATAAGGTCGTTCCGATCGACAAATCAAGCGCCGTCCTTACGGTTCTTCTTGCGATCATTCTCTTCAAAGAAACCAATCATCTTGCCGTCAAACTGATCGGCACGGCGCTGCTTGCCGTGGGCGTGTTTCTGATGATTGAAAAAAAGAACTCCGGAGCGAAAAACGAAAGGTCCGCATGGCTGCCGTATGCAATCGGCTCTGCTTTGTTTGCGGCACTGACATCGATACTTGCCAAAGTGGGTATCAGCAATGTTGAGTCAAATCTCGGTACGGCGATTCGCACCGGCGTTGTATTGGTGATGGCATGGCTCATCGTGTTCATGAAAGGTAAGCAATCGCAGGTAAAAAGCATTGACAAAACAGAGCTTGTGTTTATTGCTCTTTCGGGACTTGCCACGGGAGGCAGCTGGCTGTGCTATTATTATGCGATACAGAACGGCATCGTCAGCGTCGTCGTTCCGATCGACAAGCTGAGTATCTTGATATCAATCGGCTTCTCGTACTTTGTATTCAAAGAAAAGCTTACAAAGAAGGCGTTTGCCGGTCTTTTGCTGATGGTTTGTGGTACGCTGGCAATGGCAATCTGGGCATAGACGGATTTCAGTTTGTCTGCCTATCAAGCGGCTCGTTCCAAATGGATCGAGCCGCTTTTGCTTACATCATCCTCTGCCCCTGCGTCTGCTC
>ERZ773192.654-NODE-654-length-41285-cov-5.121053_pt1 | contig 41285 bp, 41 predicted proteins | sample MGYA00581010_ERZ773192 | MGnify/ENA primary metagenome ERZ773192 (study PRJEB29015, sample SAMEA2737741) | human gut metagenome | biome: human gut; feature: human-associated habitat; material: faeces | place: China | collected 2012 ...
GCCGTCATCGCAAGCCGTAATTCATCCTCTATATATCCGCAATGTCCTTCTTCATCCACTTCATATCTAATCGTTTCTAATGCTTCTTGTGCATTCATTTTCATCACCCTTTTGACCATATTTTTCTTTGTATCGAGTTGCCATCATTTCATTATACCTCAATTCCTGTTATCTGTTTAAATTTATCCTTATCAAAATTCGGCATAGACATTATAACAGCTTTCTCTTTATCAGTGTATTTATCCCACCAGTTTTTGCACGCCTCTTTGTAGGTATACGTCTTTAAATATCCACCTATAAGTTCTTTCTTTTTGTCGGCTTTCCTTTCTTCATCGGTGTAATATATCCACTCGTTTAATCTTAAAGGATTTCTAAATAACATACGATACCAATCCGTCTGCATAACTTCATTCATAGTCATATCAGTTTCTACGTCGAATATTTTAACTTTGGGGTCTTGAGTACAGAATAACCCCGATGAATAATCACAACTGTTAAAGTCTCCGCTGTTGCAGTCTCCGCTGTTGCAGTCTCCGCTGTTAAAGTCTCCGCTGTTAAAGTCTCCGCTGTTGCGGTATCCGCTGTTGCGGTTGCCGCTGTTGCAGTTTCCGCTGTTGTAGTTTTCACTGTTGCGGTCTCCGCTGTTGCAGTTTCCGCTGTTACAGTTTCCACTGTTATAGTATCCGCTGTTGTAGTTTTCACTGTTGCGGTTTCCGCTGTTGCAGTTTCCGCTATTGCGGTTTCCGCTGTTGCAGTTTCCGCTGTTAAAGTCTCCGCTGTTGCGGTATCCGCTGTTGCAGTTTCCGCTGTTGCAGTTTCCACTGTTGCGGCATCCGCTGTTAAAAAAACCTGTATTTTCGTCTGTCAACCCTTTCAATATATCAAGTTCTTCGCCGACTATTTCTCTAATTACCTTAATTTTATTACTTCCGCATTTATCTCCGTTTGTTACTTCCCTCCCCAAAACTTCAACCTCACAAAAACGATTATTCTCTTCAGGCTTAACAGAGTAATAACCGTGTACTTTTCTCAGGCTATCGCAATAGTGAAATACCTTATCCGAACACAAATCTTCTTTTGTGAGCTCATAGCCGTCAGGCAGTTTTATTTCGTACGTTTTTCCGCTTTCAAATTGATACCCTCTGCATTTTAAATCCTCGTCAAATCCTTTTATTTTCATCATTCATCCTCACTTTCTACGGTAATTGTATCGCATTCGTTGATTAATTCCTTTATTATCTCTAATTGGCGCACGCTGATTCTGCCGCGCAGTTTGTTATATAATTCGTTCGTGTCTATGTATTGTCGCATTTTTATAACCCTTTCTAAATTATTTTGATTAATTCCGCATTACGCATTACGCATTACGCATTCCGAATTAATCTAAGTTCCGCATTAATCTATATTGTTGCAACGTTCGGGTCGGTGTACTCGGCGAACTTATTCTTTTTCGGATACCAATCATATTTAAGCGTTCCCGTTTCACCGCTTCGGTTTTTGGCAATGATTATCTTTGCCGACCCCTTTGTTTCAATGCTGCTTTTGTCCTCGACATTATCCCGGTGTATCAGCATAACCGCGTCCGCGTCCTGTTCAATATCCCCCGATTCGCGCAGGTCGGTGAGCCGCGGCGTCTGGTCTTTTCTGTCCCTCATCGCACGCGATAACTGTGACAGAACAATAAACGGACAGCCCAGCTGTTTCGCCGAAATCTTGCACATTCTCGACGCTTCGCCTATCTGACTTCGGCGTTCCTTGAATCGCCCCGATGATGACAGCAATTGCAAGTGGTCGATTATCACTGCATCAAGTTTTTCACCCTTTGCCGCAAGCGTTATATTTTGGCTCACGCATTCGGTCAATATCGATTCGGGCGTTTGATAGCTGTCCTCGTTTATCATAAGCCTGTCCGCAAGTTTCGTCTTTGCCGCAGCGATTTTTTTGGATTCGGCATCGTCAAGGCGGCACGTCTGCATTTTTCGTATTACCACGCCGCTTATTATGCCGTTTATCCTCTGGGTCAGCTCAACCGTTCCCATTTCAAGGCTGAAATACAAAACGTTCTTTTGCATAAGAGCCATACCGACCGCAAGATTTAGCGCAAATGCCGTTTTACCCATTGACGGCCTGCCGCCGAGAACGTACATTCGACCGCCCTCAAAGCCGCCGAGCATTAAATCCAAATCCGAAAATCCGCTTAATATCCCCGGCAGAGCGCCGCCGAGCGACTTGCGCCGTTCATAATCCGTACGGTATTCATCGAACGCCTCACCGAATGTCTTTGTGTGACTTTTGCCCGAGGGTGCAAGCACTACGTTTTGAACAAATTCGTCCGCCGCGGAAATATCCTTTGAAAGGTCGGACAGCTGTGACATCGCGGTTGACAGTCCGCTCATCTTTCGGCGGCGGTCGCCGCAATCGGCGACAATTTCCGCATATCTTTTAACCGCCGAAATATCGACATAAACAACGGTATTGCACATATCAACAACCATTGCAATCGTTGCGCCGTGTTCTTCGGCGTGTTGTTTGTTGAGTTGGGCGTTAAGTGTAACAAGGTCAAGCTGTCCGTCGGCAACGCATTGGCGAATCGCGTTCCATATCTCGCGGTTTGCCCTGCTGTAAAAATCATCCGTGCTGACTATCTTTGATATTTCGCCGAAATATTCGGGGCGGAGTACAATTGAGCCGATGACCGCACCCTCGGCGGAGGAGTCTCTCGGAATCTTGTTGCTCACAGCGTGTCACCCCCGTAAAGTTTGAGGTATCTCGCCTTTTCCTCGGGGTCGGGAGTATAATATTTTTCCGCATTATCGGTATTGTCACCGAGAGAGGAATAAGCACCGTTCTGTGCTTGATAGGTGTTGTTCGACCTGTTGGCGCGGCTCTGTTCGAATTGCTGTTTGTCGAGGTTGTACTCTCTCAACGTCTTAATATTCCGCGACAGCTTGTCAAGCAAGATTTTATTGACATACGACCAGCGTCTGACATTCGCGGTGTCGGCATCGTCTATTGCCGCAATAATCATTTCGGGTTCGATACCGTCGGCAATATATGAATCTATCGAATTGACGATATTCTCGGATATGAGATTACCGATAAGGTTTTCGTATCTCGTATATACGTCGCTCGCGCACGCGCGTTTATTATTAATATTATTATAATATATTATATTATCTATATTATCTGTGGAACTTTGTTCCTGTTTTTCGGAACTTTGTTCCTGTTTTTCGGAACTTTGTTCCTGTTTTTTGGAACTTTGTTCCTGTTGGGTCGGAACTTTGTTCCTATTCTCTCGGAACTTTGTTCCTATGTTTGCGGAACTTTGTTCCATAGCGGAACTTTGTTCCGATGTGCGTGTGACGGTAAAACCACAGCGTTTTCCTTTTTCGTCAAGCACCACGCTAATCAACCCTTTTTCGGTCAAGCCTGTTATACATTTTGAAACGCCGCGAACGGTACAGTTTGTCCATTCGGAAAGATATTGAAGGCCGCCTGTGAAGTATTGCTTCTCTGTCTGACAAAAGCCGTAAATCGTCGCATAGACAAGCAATTCCGCGCCTTTTAGGTGTAGGTCGGTCAGCATAAAGCCTTGAATAACGATGTAATTCTCGGGTTTAACATATGTTGTGTTCATAAAATGTTCCTCATTTCTTTTATTTGATATATACATTATCGTATAAAACACCGTGCCAAAGAGTGTCATATCGTCGATGCAAAGTCCGCTTTGCTCAGTTTTTCCGAGAGAAAAACATTCGCCCGCTACCTTGCATCTCCTCTTCCCAAAAAATTTCGGGTACAACCCTCATTTTTCGGGAACCCTGTTTTTGTTGCCCTTGCGGCTCGGCGGTTATGTTCGTAAAACTCGCTCGGGGTCGGTCAAGCGTAACGCTTGTTGACAAATGCGATAATGTATGATATAATCAAATAAAGTTTATTACTTAATTTGTCCGTTCCTTGTTGCCGCAAGGGCGGACTTTTTATATTCGCGGTATCGTTCGTTTAGATTTGCGTTATTCGTTCGCGTGTTCGGGCGGTCGGGGTCGCAGATTGCCGGTGGCAATCGTTTTGCGATTGACCGAGTCGGCAGACGAGAGCCCGTCCCTACAGATTTTTGCATACATTCCGTTTGGTTGTAGGGGACGGCGTCCTCGACGTCCCGTGAGATGTTCGGCAAATCTGATATATAATCTTTTCCCATTTACATCACCATCTTTCTTATTTGTTTCTTTTCGGGTTCGATATGGAATATCGCAACTTTGTTACTTATATGCCGCTGTGGCTTTGGGGTTTCTATCCTTGCGATTGCCGCCGAGATTGCCGCCGTAAGCAGTGTGAAAAACACCATAAGCAACATTGATACAACCGCGCGAATCATCATTGCACCCACGCCGATAATTCCCAATTCACAGTATCCGACCGCCGAAAAAATCGACAGTCCGCTTACCACCGCCGCCGTTGCCGATGAATACAAGCATATCCGCCGTTTTGTTCTTTTGCTCAATTTAAATTTTGTCATTTGTTATCTCTCCTCAACTTTGTGAATGCTGCCGTTTACATAAATATTTTCTTTCAGCAGCTCCGTAACTCTGATTAAATTCTCGATGTTCGAGTATGTCGGCGTTTTCTTTGAATATATGGCTAAATGCGTGTCGCGCACCGCCGTTTTCATAATGTCCGCCTTATAGTCCGTCATTTTTAAATCGATGTGCCGCTGTGATGTGTTTCCGTTTTTAAGCCGCACAAGGTAATAAACGCGAATGTTCAAAATTTTGGTTCTCATACCTGTGTCACCTCCGCAGACCTCAAAACGCTGTTCATCATTTCGATAAGAGTTTTAAGCCGTACATTTTCGGCACGGAGCGACTTTAGTTCCTCGCTCTCTTTTGCCGCTGTGTCGTCCTTGACCTTTACAAACCAACGTTTGCCGTTGCGCACACCGTCAAGTCTGCCCTTGCGGAGCTGTCCCGTAATGGCTTGTACGGTCTGTCCGGTAAGCTCGGAATACTCTTTTGTTGACATAAGGTGTACACCTATGTTTGCGGTGTACGGACCTTGCAGTTCCTGCTGCTTTTTCTTCATAAACTCGCCGATTTCCATTGTTTCAAATGTGTTGTCAATTGCCATTTTTCTTTCACCTCACTTTAAACTTTGTTCGGATGTTTACTAACATCTTTTATAAAATTCTTTGCCGCATTGTCCGAATTACCAAAAAGCGAATTTGCTATAAACTTTGCCTCGTACAATAATTCAACAAGCTGCCGCATCTTTTCGGTTGTTTGTTCAATGTTTGTCAATTCAAACTCAATCTGTACGGTTTTCATTTTTATTTCACCTCCGATTCGTGTTTTGATATATCATCAAGCGTAATACCGAACACATCGGCAATCTTTTGCGCAAGCTCCATACTCAACTGTTTTTGTCGCTCGCCGTTTTCAATCATACTGTAATAGTTTGGTTTAATGGATAGCCTTTCGGAAATTTCCTTTTGAGATAAACCTCTCTGTTCTCTTAATTTTTTCAACCAAGACCGCATACTTTTTCACCTCTTTTGCTCACGTTATGTGATTATGATAACATAGATTTTTAAATTTGTCAACACTAAATGTGATTTTTTTTATAAACCTATTGATTTTTTTCACTAATTGTGATATTTTGATTATATGAGGTGATTATATGTTCGCACTAAAACTAAAAGAACTTAGAGAAAATCTCGGGCTTTCACAAAGGGCACTGGCTGTTAAATTAGGTGTTTCCCAGTCAACTATCGGAATGTGGGAAAGTAATCAAAGAGAACCAAATTTTAAAACGATTGAACAATTGGCTAATTTCTTTGACGTTACGACCGATTATCTTTTAGGACGAACTGACAATAAAAAACCTGTGCTTGATAGCGACAATATCGGTTATGATGATTTCACATATGCAATGCATAACGAATCAAGAGATTTGACCGACGAGGACAAAGAAATGCTTTTGGGTATGGCGAAAATGCTGAAAAATCGTATAGATGAAAGGAAGCGCAAAGAATAATTTTGACAGGGTAAATTAATATGCAATGTTTAGAAGATGTATACAAAAAGATAGACGATGAAGATATAGAGATATTTACGCATCGCTTAAAGTCTTGCGATGCTGTAACTATTGAAGTCGAAAAAGAATACGGGATTTTTATTGATAAAGCCCGACTAAAAAATTCAAGCGATGAATTTATGGCGTTGGCACACGAATACGGCCATTGCGAGAGCGGAACAACACACAAATTGGACAGTGAGTTTCAATTGATAGGGCAACACGAAAACCGTGCCAATCGTGCGGCGGTTTACGAATTTTTGCCCGTTGAAAAGATTAAAGACGCATTTAAGCACAAATATTTTGATTATTGGGAAATCGCCGATTATCTTGACATCCCGGAGGCGTTTGTAAAAATGGCAATCGAAATTTACATAGTAGAAGGAAAAATTTAAAAATTATAATTTATGCAAAAGAGAGGGAACAAATTATGAAATGCAAAGTATGCGGCAATGAGCTTGAAAACAATGCGAATTTTTGCACAAATTGCGGTCATAAAATCTCATTTGGATTTATAAATAAAATAAAAGAACAATTCACTAAACCATATACAAAAACAACGGTAAAGTTTAACCCTGCTTTATTAAACGCTTTATACACGAATGATTATTCTAAGACCGAACATATAAAAATTGATACATCCGATATTTTATGGAAAAATACATTTAATGTAAATGTTGTCGGAGTTCTGCACTCGCATAATGGCATAAATCCGCAATCAATAATCGGCAAATTAGAGAATAAAGATAAAGTGATTCTGTATTGGGATAAAAATAATGAGTACGATAAAAAGGCTATAGAGGTTAAAACCACGCAAAATCAGCATATTGGTTGGCTCGCAAAAGATGAAAGGGATAAGAAAGCATTAATTAATGCGTTTAAGAATGAAAACGAAGTTGTTGCATGGGTATCACGCATATATGATTTAGATTCTTACCCCGGTAATTTAGGCGTTGCGGTGGGTTTTACGATAATAGAAGAGCAAGAAGTAATTGCGGATGAAAATACCGATAATATCCGAATAGATTTTCCCGATGTTGACGAAAACGGAAAAGGAGCGCTTACAATACGCGAAGCCGATATTTGCGGAGTTGACAGAAAGTATAATAATATTTTGGCGCAAGATATAATATCAAGACTTAATATCGGGGACGATGTTATCTTAAAAAATTCAGAGTCAAGTTATGCCGTGAAAGTCTTTTCCTCGGATATGGAACAATTTGGGTATCTTCCCGAGTGGGAAGATACGAGAACGCCAAAAGTTAAACAAGAAGTATATGAGAAACTTTCGGACAACGCAACAGTGCTTGCAAAGGTACAGAAAAAATATAAGAATAAAAGTGGTACTATCGGTATAGTAATAAGCATTTGCCGATACGCTGTCAGATAATATTCCACACCAAAAGCGAGGTGAAATAAGTGGCGAAGCGCAGACAGAACGGCGAGGGAACAATTTATCAGCGTCCGAACGGTCTTTGGGTATGTGAAATAACACTCGGATATGACAAAGACAACAAACGGCAAAAGAAAACCGTTTCGAGTATGAACCTCGACAAGCTCAAAAAGAAAATCAATGATTTAAAATATTTGAATGACCGGAAAATGCTTGACGCACCCGATAATATCAAACTTTCGGAATGGCTTGATTTTTGGCTCGAAACATATAAAAAAGGTCAGGTAAAACCAACAACGTACGATATGTATTATGGGGTAGTAAGCAGGTACATAAAGCCGAATTTGGGACATTATGAATTAAATAAAATTAACCAGATAATATTACAACAGACAATAAATAAAATTGCTGACGGCGGGATGTCAACCTCGTATCTTAAACAGATAAAAATAACATTGGTGCAGGCATTCAAAAAAGCAATCGAATTGAATAAGATATACAAAAATCCTTGTGACGGATTGGTTATTCCTCAAAAGCTGCCGAGAGAGAGGGTGGCATTTACGGTCGATGAACAAAAGAGATTCTTGAACGAGTGCAATAATTCAAAAAGTACATATCACAATATGTTTATTTTTGCATTTAATACCGGAATGCGGCTCGGCGAAATACAAGCCTTGACGTGGGAGGATTTAATTGATAATGACACCGCTGTTTCAATAGGAAAAACACTGGTTACGGTGCGTGAATATGACGAACGGGCAGAAAAACGGCAAAGGACAATTATAGGTTCAAGTGCAAAAACAGACAGCAGTAAAAGAATTGTTCCGCTGAATAAAAAAGCGAAACTCGCGGTATTAAAACAACGCGAAAATAACGATAAAAATTCGCCGTTTATATTTTATTCGTTATCGGGAACACCCGTTCAAAAGCGAAACATATATCGCAAGTTTGACGAAATAAAAAGCAATGCGAATATAAAATCAGATGTAACTTTTCATTCAATGCGTCACAGTTTTGCAACAAGACTAATTGAAAAGGGTGCAGACATAAAAACGGTGTCCGAACTGCTCGGGCATAAATCAATACAAATTACGCTTGATATATACGGTCACGTGTCGGGCGACCTCAAAAACAAAACTATCAGCTTATTGGATTAAGTGAGATAAGTACGGTAGTTGTACGGTAGTTAATATTTTCAATTAGCTTTAGCATAAAATAAGAATTTTCAATAAACAGCTAAACAAAAGGCTTTTTCGAAAATACTGTTTCGATGATAATATGTTAAAAAGATATTACGCAAAACTTTTAATCAAGGTGTCCGGAGTTCGAATCTCCGATGGGTCACCACGTTGCGGCAAGTCTTTTGACTTGCCGTATTTTTGCAAAATACGGCTTCGTTTTATCGACTGCCGCTCCTTTATCCCACAAAACCTCTTGGATTTTGTGGGAACCCTATTCACTTGTAAACGCATTCGCAACGTTTCGCTGTCGCTATCACCTTTTTGCGAGAGCGCCTTCGGCGCAAACTTATATTCAAACTTTTACCACGTTCGCGCATAACCTTATAAGCGTAATATTTGTAAATACTTGTTAAATATACGAAAAAACACAAAAAGATATGAACAAAATATAAATTCTTAATAAAGCGGAAAAATAATACTTGATAATTGTCGTAATATGATGTACAATATATAAGTATAATAGTATATAAAAGTTTTATGAAACGAGGATTGAAACGCAGCAATGAAAATTCTTTTTATGGGAACGCCCGATTTTGCCGTTCCGTGTTTGGATATACTTGTGTCGAACGGTTTTGATGTATGCGGCGCGGTAACACAGCCCGACAAGCCAAAGGGCAGAGGGCACAAGCTTACACCGCCGCCCGTCAAAGAGTACGCGATAAGCAAAAACATTCCGGTTTATCAGCCGCAGACCCTGAAAGACGGGGAGTTTGAAAAGGTTCTCGATGAGCTTAAACCACAGCTCATCGCCGTTGTGGCATACGGAAAGATTTTGCCCGAGTATATACTCGATTTTCCCGAATACGGATGTGTAAATGTTCACGGCTCGGTTCTTCCCAAATACCGCGGCGCAGCGCCGATACAGTGGGCGATAATAAACGGTGACAAGACAACAGGCGTTACCACCCAGTATATGAAAATGGGAGTTGATACCGGAGATATAATTTTTACCGATGAAACGGAAATTCTGCCCGATGAAACATACGGCGAGCTTTATACGCGCCTGTCGCAATCGGGGGCTAAACTTTTGTTAAAGACTGTGAACGCGATAAAAGACGGAACAGCGCCGCGCACTGAACAGGACGAAAGTGAGGCAACACACGCGCCGATGCTGACCAAAGAAACAGGTCACATCGATTGGACAAAGAGCGCGGATGAGGTTTTGAGCCTTATAAGGGGAACAAACCCGTGGCCGATGAGTTATGCAATGTACGGCGATGAAATGATGAAGGTTTTCGGTGTGAAAAAGGGCAGCGGCTTTGATGCTCCGCCCGGCAAAATCCGCATTGTGAACAAAAAACTTGAAATCTCATGCGGCAAAGACAGCGTTGTTGTTGACGAGATTCAGTTCAAGGGCGGCAAGCGTATGACCGTTGCGAGCTATCTCAACGGTCATGATATTGACGAAAACATAATATTGAAATAACAAATAATATAACGGAGATGATAATAATATGCCATTCCTTTTTTATGACCCGACATGGATAATATTGCTTCCTGCAATAATTCTTTCGATTTGGGCATCGGCAAACGTAAAATCAACATTCGGAAAGTATTCGCGTATGTATAATCGTTTTGGGTTGACGGGTGCGGACGCGGCAAGAAAAATTCTTGATATGAACGGACTTTATGATGTGAGAATCGAGCGTATCTCGGGCGAACTTACCGATAACTATGACCCGCGCACAAATGTTGTACATCTGTCCGAATCGACATATTCGAGCCAATCGGTGGCTGCGGTCGGTGTTGCCGCGCATGAGGTCGGACACGCGATTCAGCACGCAACGGGGTATTCACCGATAAAAGTGCGAAATGCGATTGTTCCGGCGGTTAATGTATGCAATATGCTTTCGATGCCGATAATCTTATTGGGTATAATCCTTTCGTATAACCAAACTTTGGTTGATTTGGGAATAATACTTTTTTCGGCAACAGTATTGTTTCAGCTTATAACTCTGCCGGTTGAATTTAACGCGAGCAGCCGCGCCCTGCGTACGCTTGAAGGTCAAAACATTCTTGCGCCCGATGAAATGCAGGGTGCGTCCAAAGTTTTGCGCGCGGCGGCATTGACATATGTTGCGGCGGCGTTGAGTTCTCTGCTCAGCCTGCTCAGACTTATTCTGATATTCGGCGGCAACAGAAACAGCAGAGATTAGAGAATATGAGGTGATTTTTCTTGACGAAAAACCCGAGAGAGGCTGCTGCGGCGGCTCTTGTTAAAATTGAAAAAGACGGTGAATACTCAAACCGCGCACTTTTGGAAAGTGTGCGCGGCACCGAACCGCGCGACACGGCACTTGCAACCGAGATTGTTATGGGCGTTTTGAGAAACAAGATATATCTTGATTTTATCATCCGCTCATATTCTAAAATACGGCTGAAAAAGCTCAGCCCGTGGGTGTTGCAGATATTGCGGTGCGGAGTGTATCAGCTTGTTATGACGGATAAAATTCCGCCGTCCGCCGCCTGTAACGAGGCGGTTAAGCTTGCGGCAAAATACGCACATTCGGCGGCAAAAGGCTATGTCAACGGCGTTTTGAGAACCGTATCGAGAAACCTCGACAGCCTTCCTGAGCCGACAGGCACAAAAGCGGAGGTTATGTCAATCGTGTATTCGTGTCCGCTTTGGATAACCGAAAAGCTGATTGAACAATTCGGAACCGAGGAAACGGAAAGTATCCTGACCGACAGCCTTATTCCGCATCTGACGATGCTAAGGGTGAACACTCTTAAAACAACGCCGCGTGCGCTTTGCGAAAGTTTGGAAGAATCGGGAATAAGGACGGAAGAGGATGTTGATGTTCCCGAATGCCTGCGTGTTTTCGGCGCGATTGATATTGCGCGTCTGAGTCAATACAAAGACGGACTTTTTACGCCGCAGAATATAAATTCGATGCGTGCGGCACTCATGCTCAATCCGCACAGCGGTGAGACGGTTATGGATTTGTGCGCCGCCCCGGGCGGCAAGACAACGCATATTGCCGAACTTATGGAAAACCGCGGCAGAGTGATTGCTTTTGATATTCATAAGCATAAAATCGCACTTATTGAGAATGCGGCAAGTCGGCTCGGTATAGATATAATCGAGGCAAAATGTGCCGATTCGGAAAAACTTTCGGAAGAATATATCGGCTGTGCCGACCGCGTTTTGGCGGATGTTCCGTGTTCGGGAATCGGCGTGATACATAAAAAACCCGACATAAAGTATAATCGCAGACCCGAGGACATCGAAAAGCTTTGCAAAATTCAAGAGAAAATTTTGGAGAACGCGGCGCGGTATTTAAAAGACGGCGGAGTTTTGGTGTATTCGACCTGTACGATTTTTAAAGATGAGAACGAATATCAAATCGAACGTTTTTTAGAGCGGCACGATGAGTTTGAAAAAGAATTTGAAAAACTTTATCTCGCTCACGAAACAGGCGGCAGCGGATTTTATATCTGTCGAATGGTTAAAAATTCCGCGTGTGTATAAACATAGAGTATAAGCAAAGGAAGAGATTGAAATTAAGACGAATTTAAGAGATTTTACGCTTGCCGAAATCGAAGAAATGATGGCTGAATTCGGCGAACCGAAATTTCGGGCGAAACAAATCTTTGAGTGGCTTTATAAGACCGAGAGCGGTTTTGACGCAATGACAAACGTCCCCAAACGCTTAAAAGAGCGTTTGGCGGAAAAATATTCGGCGAACGGCTTGAAAATTTCAAAAAAATTTGTTTCATCTATTGACGAAACACGTCGTTATCTGTTACAATTAGAAGACGGACGATTTATTGAATCCGTACTTATGAAATATCATCACGGGTATACGATATGCGTATCATCTCAGGTCGGCTGTGCAATGGGCTGTGCCTTTTGCGCATCGACAAAAGGCGGTAAGATACGAAATTTAACGGCGGGCGAGATAATCGGTCAGGTTGCCGCGGTTCAAAATGACCTCGGTGAGAGAATTTCGAACATTGTGCTTATGGGTATGGGCGAGCCGCTCGACAACTTTGACAACGTTATGAAATTCCTTGAAAATGTGAACAATCCGCTCGGGTTGGGTATAGGGCAAAGACATATATCTCTTTCGACCTGCGGAATATGCGACAGGATATACGAGCTTGCCGACAGGGATTTACAGATAACCCTTTCAATATCGCTCCATGCGGTGACGGATGAAAAACGTTCGCGGATTATGCCGATTAACAGAAGGTATAATATAGAAACGCTGATGTCGGCGTGCCGATATTATATAAAAAAGACAAACAGACGAATATCGTTTGAATATACTCTGATAAGCGGTGTGAACGATACAACCGATGAGGCAAAAGCCTTGCTTTCGCTTATATCGGGAATGTTGTGCCACGTTAATCTTATCCCCGTCAACAAGGTCAGCGGCACGGGATTTTCGCCGACGGTGGCGAGGTCGGTCGAACGCTTTCGCCAAACGCTTGAAAACGGCGGAGTTTCGGCAACGGTCAGACGTGAGATGGGCGCGGACATAAGCGCGGCGTGCGGACAGCTCAGAGCCGCGGCAGAGGGAATACAATAAACACTTTGTAAAATAAGATAAAATATATAAACAATTTATTCAACGCAACAGACATATCCGAATTTTAGGAGGATAACCCCCGATAAATTCGGAAAATTATGAGTTACAGGGGGTGTGTTGATTGGTCGAAGTATTTGGTTTAAGTGATGTCGGATGCATAAGAGAGCTGAACGAGGATTGCTATTGCATATGCGGATTCGGTGATAATTCCGAAAGAGGCTTTTGCATTCTGGCGGACGGAATGGGCGGGCACAATGCAGGAGAGGTCGCCAGTCAGAACGCGGTCAAGCTCATCGCGGAAGAGATGAACAGGCTGCTTGAATCGGGCGAAAAAGAGATACCGGGACAGCTCAGCCGAGCCGTGTCGGCTGCAAACACGGGCGTTTATACGATGGCATCCGAAAACCCGATTCATCGGGGAATGGGAACAACGGTTGTTACGGCGTTTATCGATGACGGAACGGCGTATGTGGCAAATGTCGGCGACAGCCGCGCATATGCGGTCAGAGATGATGAAATCGTCCAGATTACCACCGACCATTCGGTTGTGTCCGAACTCGTTATGAGAGGGACGATAACAAAAGAAGAGGCTCGGCTGCATCCGCAAAAGAATATTATTACACGCGCGGTCGGAACGGACAAATCGGTCAGAACGGATATATTTGAATATAACTATTCGCCGGGTGACGTGATGATAATTTGCAGTGATGGGCTTTCGACAATGCTCGATGATAACAGGATTCTCGAGATTATCAAAAGTAAAAAAACATCGGAAGATACGGTCAATTCGTTGATTGCCGCCGCAAAAGATGAGGGCGGACTCGATAACATAACCGTTATTTGTATCCGCTTTATATAGGAGGAATGATTTATGGATTTAGTAGGAAAAATGCTTGCGGGGCGTTATGAAATATTAGAGGAGATAGGAAAAGGCGGTATGGCGTATGTCTATAAGGCGCGCTGTCACTTTTTGAACAGACTTGTAGCAATAAAAGTCTTAAAAGAAGAGCTTAGAGATGACAAAGAGTTTGTTCACCGCTTTAACACAGAGGCACAGGCGGCGGCGAGAATCACCAATCCGCACGTTGTGTCGATATATGATGTCGGTTTTGAAAACGGGCTTTATTATATCGTTATGGAATACGTTGACGGTATAACCCTTAAAGAATATATTGCCGAAAAACACGTTCTTCCGTGGCGACAGGCGGCGGAGTTTGCGGCGCAGATATGCGAGGGCTTGTCGGCGGCGCACAAACAGAACGTGATTCACAGGGATATAAAGCCCCAGAATATAATTATGACCGATAAACAGGTGCTTAAAGTCACCGATTTCGGTATTGCGCGTGCAACCACACAGGCAACAACGACAACTTCGACATCGACAATCGGAACGGTGCATTATCTTTCGCCCGAACAGGCAAGGGGCGGTTATACAAACGAGAGAACAGATATTTATTCACTCGGTGTTGTTTTGTATGAGATGCTCACGGGACGGCTTCCGTTTAATGATAACACAGCCGTTGCGATTGCGATTAAGCATATCCAGGAAAAACCCGTTCTTCCGCGGATATTAAACAGCGATATTCCCAAAGCAATGGAAGATATTGTGATGAAAGCGCTGAATAAGGAACAGAGTTTGAGATACGCAAGCGCGGACGAATTCTTATCCGACCTTAAAAAGGTCATAAAGAATCCGAATACAAGCATCAGAGCGGCAGCGGCGGAGGATATTGACGCAACAATAAAGCGCGACCCGATAGGCGATGAAGATATTGATAACTATCGCCGCAGTCATAACCAAATGCAGGCGAACGGTGTTCAAAACGATTCCGAACCGAATCGGTACGCGGAAAAGCTTGACAGAGATATAGAGGAAAACAGGAGAAGGCGTATGGACAGACAACGACAGATTCGCGAACAGAAAAAGAAAGAAAAGAGAATTACATTTGCCGCAATCCTTGCTGCGATTGTGGTGCTTGCCGGAGTGATTTTCCTGATTAAAGGTCCGATGTCGGCAATTTTCGGCGGTGGGGACAAGGTGACAATACCGAACCTTATTGATATGAAGCTCACCGACGCACAGAATCAATACAAGCCCCAAGGCTTTAGCATTGTCAAGAACGGCGAACGCGAAAGCGACAAAGAGGCAGGAACGATTCTCGAACAGGACAAGGCGGCAGGAACGGAAATCAGCGGTAAGGATATTCGGATATTCGTTGTGGTAAGTTCGGGTTCAAAGACAGCGGTGGAATTAAAAAATGTTGATGATTATGCAAAGCTTAAGGTCGATGATGCAAAGGCAAAAATTTCGGCAAGCGGTTTCCGTGTGAACGTTGTCGAGGAAGAGAGCAGCGACACGGCAGCGGGAATCGTCATCAGACAAGAGCCTGCGGCAGGTTCAAAGGCTGCAAGCGGAAGTCTTGTAACGCTTTATGTAAGCAAAGGCTCGGACAGCAAGACCGATAATAAGTCGAACACAACAACCGATAATTCGTCAAAGACGAATACCGATAAAAAGAACGAACAACAGACCCCTTCGTCAACGGATAATTCGCAAAGCGGAAATTCCAATAACGGCACGGGCAACGGTGGTTCGTCACACTCATCGAACAGCGGTTCAAACAGCTCGTCGTCAAATAATGGCTCAAACGGAAGTTCGACCGGCGGCTCTAACAGCGGAACAACCGGCGGTTCGTCCAACTCATCGAGCGGCGGTTCAACGGGCGGCTCATCGGGCGGTTCTTCCGGTTCGGGCGGAACAGGAAACGGTGCTCCCGGAATTACCAACTGATTTGAATAAGAACGGACGGATTGTAAATTATGTCTGATAAAAAGTATAAAGGAAGAATTATAAAAGGTATCGGCGGTTTCTACTATGTAGATACCGCCGAATATGCAAGTGAGGACGGCGAAAACGCCGTTTTCGAATGCCCTGCGAGAGGAAGATTTCGAAAAAATAAACAGACGCCGCTTGTCGGCGATATTGTGACGGTTATTGCGGACAACCTCTCAAAAAAAGGCGTAGTTGATGAGATCCTGCCGCGCAGAAACGTGTTGCTCCGACCGCCCGTGGCAAACGTAACACAAATGGCGGTCGTGATTGCGGCGGCGAATCCGCGCCCGAATCTGTATTTGACCGACAAGATGCTTGCCGCCGCACAGGCAGCAAGGATTGACGCGGTTGTTTGTGTGAATAAAACGGATATAGAAAACGCCGATGTGATTTGCGAAATATACAAATCCGCAGGGTATTGCACAATACCGATGAGCGCGTCGGACGGCACAAACGTTGATATTCTCAAAGAAAAACTGAACGGAAATATCACGGTTTTTGCCGGGAATTCGGGCGTGGGCAAGTCAAGTATATTAAACTGTGTCAGCGGTACTGAACGTTTTGAAACGGGCGAAATAAGCAGCAAAGCGGAGCGCGGCCGTCATACGACTCGGCATACCGAGCTTGTAAGGCTCGACAGCGGCGGATATATAATCGACACCCCCGGCTTCGGAACGATAGATTTCAGCGGAATTTCGCCGAGTGAATGCGTTTCGTTTTTTAAGGAATTTGAAAATTACACGGGGGATTGCAGGTTTTCGGATTGTCGGCATATGACCGAACCCGATTGCGGCATTACAGCCGCGGTTGAACGCGGCGATATTGCAAAGTCGAGGTATGAGAGCTATGTCAGAATGCTGACCGAAGCCGAGTCCGCCGGCAAACGCTGAATTTCAGCGGCGACAGGCACGTATTGAAAGATAAATGATAATGGGTGATAACAATGAATGAAACAAAAACAATTAAAATTGCGCCGTCAATTCTTGCGGCGGACGCGGCATGCTTGGGCGCGGAAGCCGAAAAGGTTGAAAAAGGCGGTGCGGAATGGCTGCATCTCGATATAATGGACGGACATTTTGTGCCTAATTTAAGCTTTTCGGCACAGGTTGTCAAGGCTCTGAGACCTCTGTCAAAGCTGTTTTTTGACGTGCATCTTATGATTTCCGACCCGTCAAAGTACCTCGATGATTTTATCGATGCGGGGGCGGATATTATAACCGTACATAAAGAGGCTTGCGGCGATGACGAGCTTAAAGAAATATCCGAACGCCTGCACAAGCGCGGCGTAAAAGCAGGGATTTCGGTTAAGCCGGGTACGCCGCCCGAGAGCATAAAGGCTCTTATGCCGTACTTTGATATGGTTCTTGTTATGACGGTCGAACCGGGCTTCGGCGGTCAGTCATATATAAGCGATATGAATGACAAAATCAAAAAAATTGCCGAATATTCGGCTGCGGATTTTCCTGATATGATAATAGAGGTTGACGGCGGTATCAACGCCGAAACCGCGGCACAGGCGGCGAAAAGCGGCGCAACGGTTCTTGTTGCAGGTTCATCGGTTTTCCGTGCCGCCGATGCGGCAAAGGCGATTTCCGAAATACGTACTGCGGCGGAAAAAGCAATTGTGGGATGATTGAATATGAAATATTTTGATACGGACACAAAAACAGCGGCAATATTCTGCGGCGCGGAAATAGAAAATTATGATTTTTTAAAAAGAATCGATTTTACATCGATGTATATAATATGTGCCGATTCGGGGTTAAGACACGCAAAAGCGTTAAAGCTCGAACCGAATTTGGTTGTCGGCGACCATGATTCTTGGTGCGGAGAGTATCCCGAAAGTGCCGAAAGAATCGAATGTAAACCCGAAAAGGACGATACTGACGCAGGTTTGTGTATAAATGGGGCAATAGAGCGCGAATTTAATAAAATCCTGCTTTTGGGGGCAACGGGCGGCAGACTCGACCACGAATTTTCGCATTATTGCCTTATGGCAAACGCCCTTGAGCGCGGTGTGAGGATAACGATGATTGACGAAAATAACGAGATTTGGTTAGAGAATAAGCCGTTTGAGCTGAGCCGCGCCGAGGTTGACAGGGATGGAAAGAGGTATGTTTCATTTTTTTCTTACGGCGGTGACGTTCAAAATTTTTCGGTACACGGTCTTAAATATACCGCCGAAAACATAAATCTCAAATGCAGTGCGGCAGTTGCGTCAAGCAACGAGTTTGACGGCGGCGATACGGCAAAGATTGATTTTTCGGACGGAATGGTTTTGGTTATGATTTGCAAAGACCCGAGCGATTGAGTTCGGGGTTTTATAAAACGGCAAAAGAGGTTTTATGATGAAACACAAAATGATTTTTAACTTTAAAAAGATGATAGCGATTGCGATGATTGTTATGACTATGGCTGTGCTGCTCTGCGGCTGTTCCGAGGTTGAAAGCGAAGCGAGGGACGCGTTTGAACAAACAATGAACGCCTTTAAAAGCGGTGACAAAACCGCAATCAGCGAATATTACAGCTTTGACCGCATAACCGCTTACATAGACGAGTCAGACGGCGAGGAATTCCGCGATGCGGTATTGGCAACGCTTGCGGATATGAATTATACCGTCAAGTCGTCAAAGACGGTAAACGATGATTCCGTGGTTTTGAACGCGGATATAGAAACGGTTGATTTTTCGGCAATAGTGGACAGCTTTATAAACAAGGTGATAGAGATGTCAAACAGCGAGGAATATCAAAAAAGCGTTCCGACAATGACGGATGAAAAATACAACGCGGTTATGACCGATTTGATGAAGCAATGCATAACCGGCGGAAAACAGAAAAAGACAACAACGAATATTGACATAACTATGATAAAGACATCAAACGGAAAGTGGGTAATCGGCGGAAATTCCGATGAGGTTCTCGGTATTCTCTTTGCCGATTTAAGCGAGGCGACAGACTATTTGACTTAAATCCCATAGCCCTTTCGGCGCATTCAAAACGGAATAAATTAACGCTCCTTTGCATAAAATTAAAAGCAAAGGGGCTTTTTAATTTTATAAAGCCTGTCGGAACGGAGAGATTTGTTATGATACGAGCGTTTAACTTAAAAAAGTTTTTGTCAAGCGTTGCATACCCTGTCGGCGGAGGAGTACTGTCCGCAATTTTGACGAGCGGAGCGATGAAAAGCTATGCCGATATGTCCAAACCGCCGCTTTCGCCGCCGGGGTGGGTTTTTCCCGTTGTGTGGACGATATTATATATTCTTATGGGAATCTCATTGTATATCATTCGCGAATCGGCGATTTCGCGTTGTCAGAAAAATGACGCAATACTCAAATTTGTGATTCAGCTCATCCTGAATATCCTATGGCCGATATGGTTCTTTTCATTCAGGTTTTGTGCGTTTGCGGCGGTGTGGCTTGTCGCATTGATAATCTCGGTTGCGCTTATGATTAACGCTTTTTCAAAAATAAGCCGCACGGCGGCGTATATCCAAATTCCGTATCTGCTCTGGTGTATATTTGCGCTTTATCTCAATATCGGAATATGTGTCCTCAGGTGATTTCGGGCATATAAAAACCGCGGTTTGCCGTCAGGTAAACCGCGGTTTTTTAAAGATTGACAAACAATCTTTTTATATGCATTCGAACTACATAATGCCCATAAATTTGAGAACAAAGTAGATAGCGAACAATGCTGTTGTTACCCACATAACAGGCTTAACGTCTTTAACTTTGCCTGTGATAACTTTGAGGATAACCCATGTCAGCATACCGAACATAATACCGTTTGCGATTGAGTATGTAAGCGGCATAAATACGATTGCTGCGAATGCGCCGAGAGTATCGGCGATGTCACTGTCAAAGTCAACGTTCTTGATTGAACCGAGCATCAAAAGACCAACGAACATCATAGCCGGAGCCGTTGCGAACGAAGGAATAGCCAGGAATATCGGTGAGAATACGATTGATACGAGGAAGAGCAGAGCTGTTACAACAGATGCAAGACCCGTTCTGCCGCCGGCGGAAACACCTGCGCTTGATTCAACATAGCTTGTAACCGTTGATACACCGAGAGCCGCACCGACACAAGTACCTACTGCGTCAGCCATAAGAGCGCCCGTTGCGTTCGGAAGCTCGCCTTTTTCGTTGAGAAGGTTACCTTTTTCGGCAACGCCGATAAGAGTACCGACGGTATCAAATATATCAGTATAGAGGAAGGTAAACATAACAACGAGGAACGTTGAAATGTTTGCTGTGATATAGCTGAAATCAAAGTTACAGAAAACAGGTGCCTCAATGTTAAAACCGTTGCTGAATGACGGAATAAGTGAATAAACTCCGTTTTCAATATCAACAACGTACCAGCCGCCGAGTTCCGCAAATATACCGAAAACCCAGGTAATAAGGATGCCGAGAAGAATGCTTCCGGGAACCTTAAAGTGGTGCAGAACACCGATTACCAAAAGACCGACGATTGACAGAACGAACTGGGGTGAACCAAAGTCACCGATGCCGACCAAAGTCGCGTCGTTGTTGATAACGATACCTGCGTTTATCATAGCAATTATTGTTATGAACAAGCCGATACCTGCCGTGATACCGAATTTAAGATTTGCCGGTATCTGGTTGATGAGAGCCTCTCTGAACTTACAGAGTGAAAGCAGAGCAAAGATAATACCCTCGATTAAGATTGACGTAAGCGCAACCGAATAAGGGATTCCCATAGCGCCGCATACCGTAAATGCAAAGAACGCGTTAAGACCCATACCTGATGCCAAAGCAACGGGATAGTTGGCAAAGAATGCCATACACAGTGTTGCAATAGCCGCCGAAAGAGCCGTACCGGTGAGGATTGCTCCCGGTGTTGCACCCGGAATAGTACCGAGCTGTGCGGGGTTTACGGCAAGGATATAAGCCATTGCCAAAAACGTTGTGATACCGGCGATGACCTCAGTCTTTACGTCAGTACCGTTTTCTTTGAGTTTGAAAAGTTTTTCCATTACTCTAAATCCTTTCTTTTGTAATTTACCGGTTTTTCAACCTATAAATTAACATAATATTAACAATATGTTCATATTATACTATTATTTTTCAAAATATGCAATAGTTTATTCAAAAAAAATAATATTACAGGAGGTATCTTTCATGAACAAAGGTACAGTTAAATGGTTTAATTCACAGAAGACAAAAAACGGGGGGTTTTGCCCGCCGATATTTATATCAAATTATCAAAAATAAACAAAACCAAATAAAACTATTGACATTCGGCGGTAGATGTGAGATAATTTTAGAAAATGAAAATTGAATATTGACTTTTATTATGTTGATAGAGGTGCGGTATTTAAGAGTAATCCGAGCGCGCAAGGGCGGACAGCCTGCGGCGGATAAAAGGAAATATCGCCGAAATGTACGGGGGTCTGTCCCGAACCGTATGTTGGGTCGCAACAGAATATGTTGCGGACTGTCACACCGGTGGAGCGCTATCTTGATTTGTATTTTGGTTTGAATAAAAAGACCGTGTACGTTGATTGGTTGGCGTGCGCGGTCTTTTCGTTTTATCCGATTAAATTCGGTTTATGCTGTTGTAAAAGAATTAAAATTAATATATAAAAAAGGTGGAAAAAACAATGAAGATGAAAAAGATTATTGCAGGATTACTTGCGGCGGCGTCGGTTATCGCGCTTACCGCTTGCGGAAACAACGCGGCAGACAACCAAAAGGTTGGCGATGAAACCACGGCAAGTAACGTTTTGCGCGTTGGTATGGAGTGTAACTATGCTCCGTATAATTGGTCACAGGCGGATAACTCAAACGGCGCGGTTGCCATTTCAAACGTTGATAATATGTACACAAACGGCTATGACGTTCAGGTCGCTCAAAAGATTGCGGACGCACTCGGAAAGGAACTTGAAATACAGGCTCTTGAGTGGGACAGCCTTGTCCCGGGCGTTCAGTCGGGCAAGCTCGATATGATTATCGCAGGTATGAGCCCGACGGCGGACAGAAAAGAAAAAATCGACTTTTCGAATAACTATTACACATCGAACCTCGTTGTCGTTACCAAAAAGGGCAGCCTTTCGGATGTAAAAACGATTGCCGACCTTAAAGACAAAAAGATTGCGGCACAATCGGGTACATTCCATCTCACCGCTTTGACCGAACAGACCGAGGCAAAAGCAAGCGAAATGGCTGACTTTTCGGCAATGCTCATCGCCCTCAAAGCAGGAACGATAGACGGATACATCGCCGAGGAACCGACCGCAATGGCGGTAATCCAGGATTCCGCATACGATTATGTTCCGCTTGTGAACAACGACACGGGATTTAAAGTTGCCGATGACGAAGTAAGCATCGCTGTCGGTGTTAAAAAAGGCTCTGACTTAACCGAAAAGATTAACGCCGCAATCGCGTCATTGGACAGCGCGGCACAAAAAGAGCTTATGCAAAAAATGGTTAACATCGCTCCTAAGTCAGAGGAATAAGACACAGACTTAACAAAATAATCGGGTTAGCAGGTAGATAAATTATGCAGGCATTTTTCAATGAAGTATTATCAATCGTTGCCGAGTACAAGGGTTATCTCTTACAGGGTATAGGCTTTACAATGCTTATTGCCCTTTCGGGAACGATTATAGGATTGGTTATAGGACTTATTACGGGAATCATACGCACGATTCCCAAGTCCAAAAACCCCGTGATTCGGGTTATATTAAAAATAGTTAATGTTTTAATCAGCATTTATGTCGAGGTCTTCAGAGGTACGCCGATGATGGTACAGGCAATGGTTATATACTGGGGCTATGCTTTTATGAACGGCGGACAGACTCTGCCGCTTATACCGGCAGGTATGTTTATCGTTTCGATAAACACCGGCGCATATATGGCGGAAATAGTCAGAGGCGGTATCATCTCGATTGACAAAGGACAGTTCGAGGGTGCGTATTCAATAGGTATGAACCATTGGCAGACAATGATAAACGTTATTGTCCCTCAGACAATGCGCAACATCCTTCCGGCGATAAGCAACGAGTTTGTCATAAACATAAAAGACACATCGGTTTTGAATGTTATCGGTGTAACGGAGCTGTTTTTCTTTACAAGCAAGATTTCAAAAATGACGTGGGCAATATTTGAATCGTATTGCGTGGCGTGCGTGATATACTTTGTGCTTACGTTCACGATAACGCGCATCTTAAAGGCGATAGAGCATAAGATAGACGGACCGTCATCATATCTTATACACCATTCGTCCACAATGCCGGACGCGAGCTTTTCAGCAGAGGAGGCGAGATAATGAATACGGCTAACAATACCGAATCAAACACAATAATAAACATCAGAGGACTTAAAAAATCTTTCGGCGAGAACGAGGTCTTAAAAGACATTAACTTTTCGGTAAAGACGGGTGATGTTACCTGTATCATCGGCTCGTCGGGGTCGGGAAAGTCAACGCTTTTGAGATGCGTCAATCTTTTGGAAGAACCGACGGGCGGCGAGATTGTGTATAACGGTCAAAATATCCTTGAAACAAAGGACATCCCGGCATACCGCGCCAAAGTCGAAATGGTTTTTCAGAGCTTTAACCTTTTTGAAAATATGACGGTTTTAAAGAACTGTGTCATAGGTCAAAGAAAGGTCTTAAAGACGGATAAAGAAACGGCGAAAAAGAGGGCGATGGAGTGTCTTGACAAAGTTGGGATGCTTCCGTATATCAACGCAAAGCCGAAACAGTTATCGGGCGGACAGAAACAGAGAGTGGCAATTGCGCGCGCTCTTGCGATGAAGCCCGATGTGATATTGTTTGACGAACCGACATCGGCGCTTGACCCTCAAATGGTCGGCGAGGTTCTCGAGGTAATAAGAGAGATTGCAAAAGAGGGTATGACAATGATTATCGTCACACATGAGATGGCTTTTGCGAGAGATGTGTCAAACCACGTTGTGTTTATGAAAGACGGCGTTATTTGTGAAGAGGGTACGCCCGAACAGATTTTTACATCGCCGCAAAAGACCGAAACAAAGGAATTTTTGTCGCGGTTTATGAACGGCTGATACACACAAATGAATACTTAAAAAAGGGCTGTTGCCGACTCGATTTTTCAATAATCGGGTCGGTGCCGGCTCTTTGTTTTTGAACGAGTTAATTTTGTGAATTTCGGCATCGCGGGATGTCGGGGACGCCATCCCCTGCAAATATACGTTTTATTCATTCAAAAACCGTGAAATCATAGTCATCGGTTCTTTACTAATCGACAAAAATGTGGTATAATAGACATATTATCACTTTATATATAAAAGTTTGCATTAAATATATGAGCATATTTTAATAAGAAGGGAACGATTAGTATGATAAATATAGCTATTTGTGATGATGAAACGGTTTTTGCAGAAAGCCTTTCCGTACAAATAAGAAATGAAATTATTCAAAACAACGAAACTTGCACCGAATACATATGCTCAAACGGAACAACATTAATCGAACTTTGTCAAAACGAATCGATAGATGTAGCTTTTGTTGATATTTCTATGCCCGAGATGAATGGTTTTGATATTGCCGAAAAGTTGAAAGAACTAAACAAAAATATATTGTTGGTATTTGTTTCGGGAAACGACCGCCTTGTGTTTCAGTCATATGAATATCAGCCGTTTTGGTTTATTCCTAAATCACAAATGCAATTGCTTAAAATTGTGATTGTAAAAATAATAGAAAAAATGAATATGCGTGATGAGGAAAAACGAACGATAAATGTATCTTTAAACAAGCGAATGATAGGAGTAAACCTTAAAGAGATTTATTATATTAAAAACGATGACCATTATATCAGACTTATAACGGACAAAAGCGAACAGTCCGAAAGCTATCGCTGTAAACTCGATGTTTTGGAAGAACAGCTCAGGGATTATTGGTTTGTACGAACACATAAAAGATTTTTGGTGAATTGCAGAGCAATCAAAGAAATAGAAAAATCTAAATGTATATTAAAAAACGATGAAGAAATTCCAATAAGCCGAGCAAAAATAGCCGATGTAAAAAATAAATTTCAAGATTATATGAGGTGGGTAAGATGAATGCGGACAGATTATTCGAATTGTTCATAACATATATCCAAGTGGTGATTTGGGTATGGTTTATATCAAGTTGTTTCGGTTTTAAGTATAAAAAACTTTATAACGCAATAGGATTTTTGATAAGCAGTTCCGTAATATTTGTTGAAATAGCATTTATTAATCATTTTGTTGCATATGACGGATTTCTTGCAATAATTCTTGTTCTGACAATGATTTTATATGCGCGGATTATGCTGAACGGCGATTGGTTTATGCAAAGCTTTATGTCTGTTTTTTCATTGGCGATAATATTTATCGTTGCAAGCTTGACTATATTTTATATATGTTATTTTTCAGGGAAACAAGCAAGTGATGTTATTATCGGTTTAAGTAAAGAAAGAGTATGTATTGCATTTATTTGCCGCATTTCGGAACTGGTTTTGTTTAAAATAATTTTGTACATAAAAAAGGAATATATTATTTCAAACAAAGAGTGGATATTGTTTATTGTATCGGCGCTTATGACGTGGTGCGCAACCGTGTTCATCACCAAAGCGGCGCTCGACGATGAACATTTTATGCTCAATTTGATATGTATTGCTACGATTATAATATTGATTAATTTTATGATTTATTATTTTATGCTTAAAATTAATAAGGCGAATAAAGACCATCTTGAATATAAACTTATTAAAATGCAATACGATAACATAAAAGAAAATGCCGAAAATACAAAGGTATTATATGAAAATATAAGTGCGGTTCGTCATGATATGCGAAATCAGCTGCTTGCAATACAGACGCTTGCTCAAAACGAACAGAATAAAGAAATAGTTGATTATATTAACACAATAACAGATGATATATTTTCGGTAAGTCAAAAAATTGTTTTTACGGATAATGAGATTTTTAACGCTATCATTAATTCAAGACTTGAAAATTGCCGAAAACATAAAATTACGGTAAGTATAAATATCGAGGACGATATTGTTAAAAATATACAGACCGATGTAATAACGATTGTAATATCAAATGTTTTTGATAATGCAATAGAAGCGGCGCAAATGTGTGAAAATAAATTTATAATATTTAATGTCAGGGCACAGGGAAAATATATATCAATATATACAGAGAATACATATGACCCCAAATATTCAAACATAAATCTGGAAAGCTCGAAATCAAACAAAGCGGAACATGGTTTCGGAACAAAAAATATATCAAAAACGGTTGAAAAATATAACGGTATGTTTAAAACTTTTGTCAATAAAACGGGTATGTTTTGTTGTGACATTTTGATAGATACAGACCAATAATTACCAAACTCGACAAAAAACATACCAAACTCGACAAAACTATTGCTTGTTATAGGAACATATGCTATACTTTCAGACATAACACGAGGTGATTTGATTGCACGGTTTATCTGAATGTATAGCATCTTTTTATGTAAAAAGAAAAATTATACCGACCGAACATAAAGAAATTTACAGCTATGGAATTGAACTGATATTGAACGAGGCATTGACGTTTATATTGGTGTTGATTACGGGGGCGGTGTTAAAGAATTTTATAGGTAGTGTAATTTTCTTAATTGTTTTTTGCGGTACAAGGATATATACGGGCGGTTTTCACGCCAACACAACGGCTGTATGCAGGATGACAATGATTATAACCGCGAGTTCTGTTATAATTTTCAGTCGGCTTATAATAAATATTCCGTGCACAGTCTTGATAACAGGCATAGTTTTTTCGGGAATTATTTTGTTTCCGCTTATTCCGGTCAAACATCCAAACAAGAATTTGACCGAGGAACAAAAACGAAAAGGAAAAAGAAGAGGAATATTGCTTTATTTGATTTTTTCAATTTGCTCAATTTTCCTGTGGTTTTTCAATAAACCAACAGGCATTTTGATAGCCCTGTCTTTGCTGTCGGTAACGATTTTGGCAATAATAGGGACGATAAAAACGAAAGGAGTGCCAACGCAATGAAAAAGTTTTCAGACAAAGTTTTGTCAGCAAGTGCAGATGTAATTCTTGAAACAATTCTTGCATCTGCGGGACTTCCGTCAATTGGTGGTTCATACCAGCCGAAAGAACCGGCAGGTTTACAGAAACTGGCGGAAGAAAGCAAAAAATCGGAAAATGTGATGAAATAATGGCGTAAAGCTATAGCTTTACAAAGAATACTTATAGTATTCTTTGTAGGAACATCACTGACTTCGGTGGATTAACTTTACTTTACTTTTAACGGATGCAACAATAGAGCGTATTCGTGAACAGCAACAAAGCGGTACGGCATTATATTATAATACCGTACCGCACCCCTTAAAAATTTATCGTGTATTTTATGTTTATTGAAAATATGATTTGATACAAGACCTATCGGGGATGCTGAACAATTTATAAAAATTTGATTTATATAATCATTGACAATACGGCATATAATATTTCGATAAAAAATGAGTTCTCCTAAAACATATAAGCAAGGTGAATCGCAATAAAAGTTTTAAAAAGAACTCAATACATCTATATTACACTAAATTTAGGTGTATGTCAAGGCTTTTCTATAAACGCTAAATAAGTTTATAAATTAGCAATAAAATACCAAAATAATGCAATGTGATATTTATCTAACTTTATCGCTCTGTAAAGAAATCGGAGGTAATGACATGAAAAAATTTAAAAAAATTATGGCGATAGGATTATCGGCAATTATAGCGTTATCTATTCTCAGCACGGTTGCATTCGCAAGTGAAAATGCGGAAGAAGATACGATTTATTTTGTACAAACAGACAAAGACGGAAATTATATTAAAACTGTTCCATTGGTAAAAACAGAACCCGGTATGCGACAAGCGGAAATGTTAATGAAAGCAAGAGCGACAAAACCTATTTGGGATTTAAGCGCCAAAGATTATTCAATGTCAAAAAAAGGTTTTGCACTGTATACTTTACCGTATCGTTTTACGGGAAACAGAGGTTATAAGGTAGGCGTATCAGCGAATATGACTGTTCCCGACGGAGAATGGGCTGAAATAGCAATTAATAATGTAACAAGCGGAACTGCGTATATGGGTTCGGTTGAAATGGTGCAAAACGGGTCACTGTTCAGCATAACAGGTCAACTGCACGGAATTGTGTCTAACAACTATTACACATATACAATGCAGGCAAGTTCAAATTGCACTTATGCGGATATAGAGTTATTTCAAGACTAATTCGATTCGGAGGAAACAATTATGCGTAAGTTAAATATTAAATTAGTCGGTCTGTGTACGGCATTAACACTTTTGATGGTAAGCACCTGCGTTTCCGCGGCGAACTATATCGGAAGAAGCACGGAAGAATCGGAAAAAAGATTTGAAACTTTCGGGGTTATCAACAACGAAAGCCAAACATTCAATTCGGACGGGACTGTAACCAGAGGAGAAATGTGTGAAATAATATCCCGGATATATGGTTACAGCAAGCCGCACGGGTATGTGCCGTATGAGGAAACGTATGCGGATGTATCAAATGATACAGAGAATTATATATGGATAGTAATGGCGAAAAACAACGGTTGGATAAACGGCGATGAAAATTCAAATTTCAGACCGAGCGATAATATTACTGAAATTGAAGCGGTAAAAATGCTTTTGTCAACAGCCGGATATGATTGGCTTGCGGATAAGTGCGGCGGATATCCCATAGGCTATTGCGAGGCGGCAAAGATGCTTTTGCTTACCGAAGAAACGGGAGATATTTCGGATGTACCCATAACCAAAGACAAGCTTTTAAAAATTTTGAATGCGTATCTTGAAATATATTCTACAGGTAAAGATGATAACGAACGTGTATTTATCCATAAGCCGGACGAGCGTTTATTCGTCACCGGAAAGATGTATGACGGCTTGCGGCTGAAACAAAAGAATATAGCCGACCCGTTTAATTAATGCTATCGAGTTTTCCCTTTAATAGATTTCACCAAACGCCCGAGGATTTTCCCCGGGCGTTTGGTGAAAGAATGCTTTTATTAGATTAAAACAGAGGATTTTTGAAATTGCGATACGTTTTATAATGTAGGGGACGGACTCCCGGACGTCCCGAAAAATTATTGTGCTGTAACTTCGCAAAAACCTCTTTACAAATTGGTAAATATATGTTATTATGGACTTATAAAATCGGTCGATAAGAAAATCACGCCGAATATTATAAATATTAAGGAGTTTTAATTATGAAAAAATTATGTTTGGTACTATCATTGTTGTTTATTTTGAACTCAACCGCCGTACTTGCCGAAAGAATCCCCACTGATGAATATTTAACAAGAATAAAAGCAGAGCCCGGTCTTGATTGGTCCGATATTGATGTAGAAAATATAATTTTTTGGGAGGCAAATGATTTTGTGAACGCGGGTAATGTAAAAAGAACCGAAACCTCGGGGTCGTATATGATTTTATTGCCTTCTCTGACAACGGATAATGTATACGCTATCGGATTTGAAGACAATGAATGTGTAATGAATTTAAGAGAAGTATCCGATGATTCTTCGTCTATAATTAGATATATAAGATTATTTGACAAAAACGAAGCAAAAGAATATGCGCAAAAGAACGGCTTGAGTGAACCGACCGAAATTTACAGTATGTTTTTGTATGATTCGGTATGGTTATATGCATATTATCTCGTGTGCGATGACGGTGATTATTTAATTCCGTATAAGTATTGTGAAGGAAAGAGGTATTATAATATCACCAACGACCCCGAATTTGATTTTGAAATAGGAAAGGCGTACAGCATTGCCGAATATTCGGACGTACGCCAAAGAGAAAGAGTTGTATACAATGAAAATAATAAATCCGATTCATTTAAAGATGATGTGAGATACTCCTATAGCATAGACGGTGATGAATATGAATATTATCATCCGTCCGATAAGTCAAAGCTTCCTCAAACCGATGATGAAAAAGATGAGGACAAAACCAACAGCTTGGCTGATAAAGTAAAAGAGCAAGAATCAAATAAAGATGATTCCGAAGTTAAAGATAACGGTAAGACAACCGATAAAACCGAGGACAAAGACAAAACCCCGGAAGACAAAAACACGAACAAAGACGACCAAAAAGATATAGATAATACTAAAGATGAAAACAAGGCTTCCGACTCGGACAAAAACACCGATGCGGACAAAAAGGACGAGACAAAGACCGGGCCGAACGCCCCGGCGGACGATACTCCAAAAGCCGATAAAGTGTTTGAGGACGTACCCCAAACGCATTGGGCGTATGACTATGTTACCGAGCTTGCGAATAAAGACGTTATACTCGGCTACGGCAACGGATATTTCGGCGCAGACGATTCGGTGACGCACGAACAGCTCGCCCTGTTATTAAAGCGCCAATTCGGATATAATTCCGTGCTGACCGATGCCGCTTTCGGCAAGAGAGAAGAAATTATCGTTGATTTGGTAAAGGCTGTCGGCGCGGATGTGTCAAAAGTTGATACCTCTGTTATTCAAAAGAATTTCACCGACGGAGCGGATATTGCAAGCGGCAATGAAAAATATATTGCGTATGCAATAGAGAACAAGCTTGTCCTTGGCTATGACGGCAAGCTGAATATAAACGATAATGTTACGCGTGCCGAAACGGCGGCGCTTATCTGCCGCGCGACGGATTTAGCCAAAACAAATAATTAATGCTATCGAGTTTCCCCTTTAATAGATTTCACCAAACGCCCGAGGATTTTCCCCGGGCGTTTGGTGAAAGAATGCTTTTATTAGATTAAAACAGAGGATTTTTGAAATTGCGATACGTTTTATAATGTAGGGGACGGACTCCCGAACGTCCCGAAAAATTATTGTGCTGTAACTTCAAAAATGCTTTACAAATTGGTAAATATATGTTATTATGGACTTATAAAATCGGTTGATAAGAAAATTACGCCGAATTTATTACAAAACACAGAATAGGAGAATAACTATGAAAAAGAGAAGAATTTTATCAATTACGGCGGCGGTTGTTTCGTGTATGATATTTATATCTGCGGCGGCTTTTGCCGAAGGCACGAACGAAAACATAGGCTATGAAACATTTTGTACCGAACTTGCCGATGTCCTGCGTGAAAAGCACGTTGACGGCGGTTCGGCGCAAAACACGGACGAATATCTCAAAAACGTTGGCGTGTTTGACAACATTGCCGATTTAAATACAAACGGCGAAATGCGCTATATCGATGCAAAGGCAATGCTTATAAATGCTCTTTCCGATGACAAGGATAAAATAATGCAGCTCGGTAAATATCCGACAGGTTATGCAATTGCGTATAAGGCTCTGTTCGGCGAAACCGAGGACGAAAGAAATCTTCCGTCAAACTCGTTATTGACGAGAGCAAAAGCGGACGAAATACTGCGGCTTGCAAAAAGGTATGTTTGTGACAAAACATGGTTGGCGGCATATAACGCCGTTAAGAATTCGGGAATGTTTGTTCCGATCGAATATTCGGCTGAAAATATGAGCCGAACGCTGACCCGTGCTGAAGCGGCAATGACTATTGCCGCCGTTAAAGCCGACGAAATTTCAAAGCTGTCGGATTACGCACCCGATTTTGTTGATGTTACCGCCGGTACCGCGGCATCGGACGCAATCGGCGCATTACAGAAACTCGGCATATTTAACGGTTATGAGGACGGCACATTCCGACCCGATAATAATATATCGATACTCGAGTTTTATAAGGCGTGCATCTGTGCCGCCGACCTCGAACAATACGGTCGCGGTGAATATCCCGACCGCTATACCGCGCTTGTCACATATTTTGATTTATGCGGCGGAATGGGCAACAAAACCGAATTTTTTGAAAAACTTGACACACCGATAACTTACGGACAGGCAATCCAAATCGTATATAACATTTGGCTCGATAAAGAGAATGTTATGCTTTGCGACCTGTCAAAAACGGGGGAATAGCCAAAAAAATATTTATCACAAAACCTAAAAGGGAGTCAATATTATGAAAAAGAAAAGAATTTTAACAATCGGAACACTTGCGGCATTGGTATTAAACATTACAGCGCCGGTGTATTCGAGTGAAATTAAAACAGCAATACCGATAATTAAAAATGAAATGGAGATAACCGCGAGTTATACATCGACAAATGAAGAAAAAATAACGGCAGAAGAGCTTTTCGGCTTAGTGAGGGAAAGAGGAAGATTTTCTTCTCTTACGGAAAACGAAAAAGCTCAAATAGCTGAAAATTATATGGTAAACCAAGAAAAAATGGAGTTATGTGAATCGGACGGATATAATATTGAAAACTCAATAGAAATATCTAAAATCCTGCAAAATACCGCGTTGACAATTGACAGTCTGAAAGAAATGGAAAATGTTTTCGGCGGTTGGGATAAAGCCTTGAATGCAGCGAAAAAATTTGCGAATTACAGATATACTCATTCATCAAGTAATATAACATATAACGAAAAGTGCATTGAATATCTTGTGTCGGGTATATCACCCGAAAACATTCTCAAAGCAATGGCTATGGCAAGCGTTATTGGATGTGAAATTCAAGACAGTGTAAAATTTGACCGAAACGAAGATGATTATAATGTTGAGGACAACATAGATTATTTGGCGAGTCTTTTTTGTACAAATCCGACTTGCATAAAAGAGTATATGAGCAAAAATCAATTGACAGAGGAAGAGTTTTTTACACAAATTGAGGGTCTTTCAAGCATATTAACAGAGGTTGGCGATGAGGTGACGACATTTACTATGGGCGGTGCAAACAGCCTTTATGACCCCGAAAATTATCCTCTCGCTCCATTTACATATGACAGAAACGGTACAGAGGTTATAAACGAACAAACGGGCGCGGTTGGTTATTGTGAAACCGATGCGATAATCAAGGGTAAAAACGGATTGGATTTAAAAATCGGCACGCGATATAATACTGCGAATGCGGAAAAAAGCGTTATTACTGCCGACAGCGTGGGAATAGGAACGGTAAGACGAAAAGATACTACCGTTCCGAAAAGTATGTACAGTCCTATGGCGAATTTTGCACCCGGCTGGGAATTTGATTCAAGCCGTATAAAATATTATGTGCTTGGTTTTAATGATGTGTATCCGGGTTTGGTTGACAAAGACGGAAATACGCGCAGTATAAAAAGAAGTGATTTGGAAGATTCGGACATTACGGAATTGAGATTATACGATGGAAGAATATCTTTATATGATGTGAGATTATATAAAGATTCATCATATATCGATAATGATGTAACATCTATGTTTTGTGCAAAGTATGATGACGGAAGATGTGAGTATTTTGACAGTCAAGGAAAATTGATGAAAGTTCAGAACAGATACGGAGATTCAATAACATACCGATACTATAAAACAGGCTCGGAAATTGAGGGATTCAGGCAATACTATAATAAGGTCGAGATAACCGATACGCTGGGTCAGGTCACGACAATTGAAAAAATGGTACAGGCACCCGGAACGGACATATACGGACGCGAAAGAAATGTTCAGATGATGATTGTTACCTTGCCTGACGGAAGAAATATAAACTATAAACTAAGGGCGTCAAAACATCCGAATAACATAGACCCCGATGCTGATTTTATTCCGGTGTTAGAGGGAAAAACAAATCAAGAGGGTATGACAACAACGTTTGAATATATTGAGGATGATGTGTCGCTGTTTTCGTTTGTGTATGTTTTTTCGGATGAGTTTTCATCGCGTTCGATATATCCAATGACGGCAATAAATCACCCGAGCGGTCTCAGGACGGAATATACATACGAACATTTTTTCGGACAATTATCCAGCGGAACGAGAACTTGCGAAAGATACAGAATAACCGGGCGAAAGGATATATTTAACGAAACGGAATATAACAAAGAAGATTATTCATATGTCGGTGATTATACACGCACCTTGAACAGTGAAACGGTAACATCTGTATCGGTTACGAATGAAGACGGATTGACAACTGAATGGGAATTCACAAGACAGGGAACAAGTATTTATAGTTCATATCGTATTAAAACGGGTGAACGTGTTTATTATAAGGACGGCGAAAACGAAATCAATGTAAGCAAGACGGTGTACGGTACAGATTATTACGAACGCACATATCCCGAAACCGTGAACAAATATATATACGGACAAACATCGGACAATGTTATAAGCACGGTTGAAAAATACGAGTATAACGACCACGGCAAATGTACAAAGTATTGGAATCCGCGCGCCGGCGGAGATATAAACAATACCGAGAATTTAACGACATATACTTATGACAGCGAGTACGGACAGTTGACAGGTTGTACCTATAAAAAGGATTCAAACACAACGGTGAACGAGAATTACGAGCTTTCGCAAGACCATAAAAATGTTTTGAGCAAAAGCGTTCTTATGAACAATGCTCTCGTTGAAAAGACAGAATATACCTATGGTGAAAACACATCATGTCCATCGAGCCAAAGAGTGTTGAGAAGCACCGCCGACGGCGACAGCGTAACAACATATTATACCTATGCCGACAATACTTTTAAGACCGGCGAAAGCGTCAACGGCAAAAGTACGGCGTATGCGTATGACATATACGGAAACGTTCTTTCCGTGACCGATGCAAACGGAAATATGACGCAATATTCGTATGACGGTTTAAACAGAAAAACAGAGGTTATAAATGCGGATAACACAACGGAAAAAACGGAGTATTTGTTGTCGGCAACGGGACAAAGTCCAAATGTACAGGTAGTAAATCGTGTGACCGCAACAGACCGCGGAGGGGCAAAGACCGAGTATAATTTTGATGCAATCGGACGGCTGATGAGCAAAAAGAATCTGACATTAAATATATTAGCCGAACAGCACGAATATGACAGCATGGGAAAAAGAACAAAGGTGACGTTTCCGAGCGGTGCATATATCCTCTATACATATGATGTAACGGGCAGGAATACGGAACAAAAAGTGTGTAATGCAAGCGGCGATACGGAGTATACCGAAAGCTATGTCTATACGGATGTATATGACGCGAATACTTCGAAGGTAACAACGATTTGCGGAAGCGGTGACAAAGCGGTAAAGACAGCAAAGTATACGGATATATACGGTAATACGGTCAGAGAAGATTTGGGCGATACCGAGCAGATGTCACAGAGCAAAATTTATCAATACGACTATAAGAATAACCTGACCGCCGAATTGTACAGACAAAGCGAAAGCTCGGCAGATGAAATCAGAACACAAATATCCGTTGTACCCAATCCCGACAACGGTGTGATTGTCACAACAAAAGATTGTTATAACCGAGAGACAAAGGTGTATAAGAATATGTCGGGTCAGGAAAGCAAGACGATTGACGGAAACGGAAACACAACATATTATTCATATAATGCGGACGGACGTCTCTCCGCCGTGTCAACGGCACTCGGTACAGGTGCGGCTGTTACCCGATATACATATGACAATAACGGTAACAAAATACAAGAAAGTGTTTCGGATAACAAACCCGGTGAAGCCGAATCAGTAAAAAACACCTATACCGAGTATGATAATATGAATAGAATTACAAGTGTTTTCGGCGATGAGGAAGGCAAGACAAAATATACTTATGACCTGCGCGGAAATGTTAAAACGCTTTCGTCGGGAATAACCGAGACGAATACAACGGGAAATGTCACAACATACGAATATGACGCATTGGGACGGCGTATTAAAGCCACAGACCCTCTCAGTCAGAGTGAGACCTATGCGTATGATAATATGAATAATCTTATCACTGTGACGGACAGAAACGGAACTGTTACCGATAACACCTATAATGCGTTAAAGAATCTGACGAATGTAATAAGACATAACGGTTCAAAGACAGCGACAACGGGATATGAATATAATAATTCAGGGTTGCTTAAAAAAGTGTTTGACAATGAAACAAGCGTTGAATATGAATATAATATAAAAGGTCAGACCGTTAAGATAAAAGACGCATTGGCGGAACAGAATGTTACGGTTAAAGAGTATTCGTATGATAACGACGGCAATACCGAAAGATTCAAAATAACGACAGACAGCCTGATTTATGATACGGGATATTCGTATGACAAAACGGGAAAATTGCTCAGCGTAAAAGATAATATGTTGAACAAGACCGTTGCAAGCTATCAATATGATAATTCGGGGAATATTTCCAAAAAAATTCTTGACAACGGCATAACGACACAATATACTTATAATAGCTTGGGCGCGTTGGAATCCCTTTCAAACAAAAAAGGGAGCGCGGTTCTGTCATCATATGATTATGCGTATAATCTTGACGGAAGTGTGTATCGCGTGACCGATAACGGCGGCAGAGTACAAAATTTTGTATATGACAAAAACGGCAGGCTTATAAGCGAAACAGATACGGCGGACAACAGCACAATAAGTTATACATATGACGCATTCGGCAACCGTACAAGTATGACGGATAACGGAGCGGTGACAACATCATATGTCTATGACAAGAATAACCGTCTTGTCAAACAAAAAAGTACAGTTGGTGAAACCGATTATACATATGACAAAAACGGCAATATGCTTACGAAATCAATCGGAACAAGTGTTTCGGCGGATAGTGCGAGTTCCGAAAGAGCAAGGCTCGGATTGGGCGTTATGGGTGTCGGCACAAGCCAAAACACAGAGAATGCGGTAATAGTTTCGTATGATTATGATTTGCTTAACCGTTTGATAAGTGTTCAAAGCAATGACGGCTTGGACGCGGCATATCAATATGACGTGAACGGAATGCGTATATCCAAGACGATAAACGGAAATGTGACAAATTATAAGTGGAACGGCAGCGATATGGTCAGCGAAAGCGGTAAAAGCTATTTTTACGGACACGGAATAATAGGCTCAAAGCTCAACGCGGCGGCGGAATATTATATTAAAGACGGTCACGGCAGTATAACCGGAACGGCGGATTCATCGGGTAATATAAAATCGTCATATGCGTATGACGCATTCGGAAACGAAAATTCGGATAATACCGATGATTCAAATTCGTTCGGATATAACGGTGAGTATCTTGACCGAGAAACGGGACTGATATATTTAAGGGCGAGATATTACGACCCGAGCATCGGCCGTTTTATCAGCGAAGACCCGATTAAGGACGGTTCAAATTGGTACGCATTCTGTAACAATAACCCCGTTACATTTATCGACCCAAGCGGAATGAAACTTACCTGTGATGAAAAAAACAGCGAACGTATTATTTCCTTATTAAGAGAAATAAGCGGTAATTCGTTAGCACTGAAATATGCGGACGGGCAAATAAATATTACGAAAACATATGATACCAAAAACCATGTAGGACAAACATTGGTTTCTGATTTAATCAATGCGTTGGAAGAGGTTTATATAAATATTGAATGTATGGAGATATATGATGAACAAACGGATTCTACAGATATAATATCATGGTTTAAAAATGATGCAACGAATACAGAGCCTATTATGATTGGAATTGATCCAAATAATGAATTCGGAATCGGAGTAAAAGGAACATATGTTTTGACAAATCAGGGAATAGAGACAGATGAATTAATTCCAAACTTTATTCATTTTGGACATGAGCTTGTGCATGCATGGCGTGATATTAAGGGTCTGTATATTTCATCTCGCGAGGAAATTGGGTTGATACCAAAAGATGCTCCGCGACTTTGGCGAGAGGAAGAATTGCAAACAATGGGTATTAATTATACAGATGAATTTGGTAATCCAATTCGGCGGTATAACTCATATATTGGTATAATATCGGAAAATGGTCTGCGATTAGAAAATAGATTAAGTACAAGAATATCTTATTATTATAGTAATTAAAACTTTAAAAGTTTAATGTGGAAAGGAGTTAATAAACAAGTATGTTTAGAGTAATAATATCAACGTTGTTGAGTGGAATTCTTTGCCTTTGTTCGGTTGTCGGAAAATGTGAGAGTATTGATTTAGATAAAAATACGTTATTAAAAGAAAATATAGCAAAAGTCGAAATAAATGTTGTTATAATTCCAATTAGGGATTCACAATATTGCTATATGTTTGAGACGAACAAAAGAGAACAAATTGAATATTTAATGCATATGCTCGAAACAATGGATTTTATAGATGACGGAAAGACTCGTTATGGTGCGGATGTGCCAATGGTCTATATCTACTTAACTGATAAAAATGATACAACATATAAATGCGGTTTTTATAATGGCCGTTTTTGTGACGATTCTGAAAAGCAGTATGCTGTGAACAGTGATGATTACAGAAGATTTTTAAGTTTTGTTTATGCATTGAAAACAGGGAAAATCGTTCTTGATAAGGATGTGACGTTCACTCCGTCCGATTGGGCATATAAAGATATAGAAAGCGCAAAAGATATGGGTATTGTGCCGAAACGGAATCAAATTAATTATACCGGCAAAATCAATCGGCTCGAAGTATGCGAGATTTCGGCGGCAGTGCTTAAAAAAGCGGGATTTGCATTATCGAGTGGGTATAAAAATCCGTTTTCCGATACCGGGAATTCGGATGTATGCCTTTTGAACGAACTAAATATAGTCAACGGAAAATCAGACACCGAGTTTTGCCCGTATGACAATATCACGAGAGAAGAAACCGCAAAGATTTTGTCAAACTTGTATGACGTAATAATCAACAAAGCAAGCGGAGCCAAAAACGCTGCAATGCAATCGGTAAGTATGAAATATGATGATATTGACGAAATATCGGATTGGGCGCTGTCGGGCGCAGATAAGATGTTTAAACTTGGGATAATGACAGGTGATGATAACAATCATTTCAATCCGCGCGTGGACATAACAAAAGAGGAATTTATAACCGCACTTTTGCATTTATATGAAAAAACAAACCGATAAATTAATTCCGAAATGAGGTAAACGATGAATAAAATAATTAAAACTATATCGGCAACAGCGATTATTATCGGAATAATCGCTGTGTGCGGAATAGGAGAGATTAATGCACAAGATGAGTGTGTATTATATGATTTGGAAAACAGGTCTGTTATGGAAAGGTTTATAAATGAGCCTGATAAAAGATTGGACATTATAAATGGAGCATTTGAGTATAAAATAACCGATACATATCCAATTTATGATTTTTTGGACAAATCGTATGGTTGGTATAATGTATTAAAGAGCGATTATCTTATACCAAGATATATCACCGTGAATAATCCCGATATTAAAATCTATGGCAAGAGAGCGGTGAGACCCGATGCTTTTTACAGATTCAAATATGAGGTTGGTGACTTTATATACGTTGTAACAAATAAGGGTGAAAAAATAATAGAGTATAAAGAACGGCATAGATACGAAAAGGCAGACGGAGCGGACAGAATATCAAGCTTTGATGTATATTATTATGATGATATAGAGAGTTTTTTCAATAAATATAAGGCTGAACCGGCAGACATATATATTAATGGTGAAAAGCTTGAAACCAAAGGAAAACTGTGTTCAAACGGAAAATTTATATTACCTGTACTTGAGGTTTTAGAGCATATAGGTATAACGGTTGAAAAGATACAAGAACCCGAATGCCTGCGTGTAAAAAATGATAAAGATGATGTGTATTTATACGTACTCGATAAAGAACTCGATGGGTATGACGGACACGTGGATATTCTGTTTTTGCGTGAACCCTATTATACACAGTGGGTTGAACATGTGCGAAACGGAACAGAAGATGAGATTTATTATTTTTTACCGTCTTTAAATGGAGATATGCCGTTTTGTCTTACTTACAGATTCAGGTGTGATGACTCGATACCTATAGAGAGAATAGAGGTTATAAATTCAATGATAAGTACATTTGGAGTAGAAATTGTTCACGAAAAGACGGAGGACGGAAAAATATATCTTAGCTCTAAATAAAAATCGACAAACGGAGTGATGATACAAATGAAAAATAAAATTGTATTTTTGCTGATAATTATATTTGGGTTGACGATGTTTATTCCTGTGTTCGATGTGGAGTACTGTAAAAATGAAACGGATTTATCCGAAATTTTTGAAAAATATGAGAATCAATACCCGGATAATGAAGTATCGTTGATTTCATACACACAATCCACCGGGGGCGTACCGCTTTGCATTAGGAGAAGCACAAATGATGCGTTATGCGGAGCGGTTATTCCGCTGTGGCTGATAAATCCGTATGGAATAGGCGAGGATAATTTCTTTGAAAACAAGTCTTTTTTGGACAGACAAGTTATACTTGTATCGTCAAAAAAGGCAAACCCCGTAACATTTTATTATGATATGCAATATATAAAGGTGATTGTGCCGAAAAAGGTTGTTATAATAAATAAAAAAGATTATGCCGAAAACGGCGAACAAAAGGTTTACAGATTATATAATTTATCGTTATGGGGCGCAATATCTTTGATGTTCAAAGTTGCTGTCATTATATTGCTTATTGCATTGTTGCGGCGAGTGCTAAAACGGATTTTGAAAAGACAAAATGCAAAACAAGAACCATGCCGAAAGGAACAATCGGAAGATGAGAAAGGTGTTTAAATATATTATAATCGTAGTGCTTGTTCTATATTGCCTACCGATAAAACTGTTTAATTTTAGTATGTTTAAAAACGATAAAGATGACGAAACAGTTTTGATTTGCAATTATACGACGACAACGGGACCTAACTGGAAAGTTTTAACAAGTGAAGGAGCGGAAAATTGTCCGGAGCTGATAGATGTTATCGGAAGTGATGTGCCGGAGTTGAGATTGAGGAAACCCATATATGAGTATCCACGATGCAAGTTCGTTTTCAAGGGCAAATTTGACAGTGAGCATTCAATGCTGTTTCGGGTGAAAGAGTGGAATATACTTATGCCTGTGTTTAGTTTATATTGCCTGACGTATGGATTAAATATATTTCAATATAAACTAAAAATAAATAACGGGGATATAGAAAAGCGAAATACAAAGTTGTTAGAATATCACGAACAATACGAAAAAGATTTATAAGGATAAAGGTGATACAAATGATAAAAACGAAAATTTTAACAGCGCCGGCAGAGATATGCATAGCCGAAAGTGAATAATCCGAACCCCGATTTTGAGAGGCTGATTTCCGCTTTCGCGGTGTTAAAATACTCG
>ERZ773192.656-NODE-656-length-41251-cov-17.658608_pt1 | contig 41251 bp, 41 predicted proteins | sample MGYA00581010_ERZ773192 | MGnify/ENA primary metagenome ERZ773192 (study PRJEB29015, sample SAMEA2737741) | human gut metagenome | biome: human gut; feature: human-associated habitat; material: faeces | place: China | collected 2012 ...
TGGCAATCTGCGCAGGCTGCGGCGAAGAGATAACCAGTGAGAAAGTTGTACAGTTTTCTGTAAGCAGGTTTGGACAGCCGCTCTGCATGGACTGTCAGAAGAAAGCCAACAGAGCAGCATAAAGAAGGTGAAATCATGAAGAACTGGAGCAGGACAGAGAATTATATCTTCAACGATATGCTGCGCAAGTCAGAGCAGCTGATAGCAGAGCTGGTGCAGGATGTAGAAGACTTCAAAGACGTAGTAACCATGGAACGTATTGCCACTATACTTATCATCCGGTTGAGAAAGTTCCTGAAGGTCATGACTGATGAAGAAATATATACCATGCTGAAAGGAATGCAGTCGCTGAAGAAGATGCGAGCATCGCAGAAACATAAACTGGTGGAAATTATTAGAAATTTTTGGAATTGAAAGATGCCAGCGAATTTAATCGCTGGCATTAATTTTTTCAGAATGAAGATATATTATTGGTAAATAAGCAGAATATCAAATAAGAAGCACATATATGCGATGAATGCAACAGGATAATTAGTGTGTCGATAGCATAATATTATATAATAAAGTGAAGTGTAAAATATGTTTATATTAGAATATAAAGCAATAGGAGCAAAGATTTTATACTATAGAAGATTAAAGGGGTGGACACAAAAAGAACTTTCAGATGCATCAGGGGTATCACGTTCACGAATATCTGATATTGAGTGTGGAAAAGGACCATATAATATTGAGACGATTTTACTTATAGCACAGGCTTTGAAGATTGAGTATCAGTTATTAATGAGAAATGATGCTGGAGGCGGAGTATAGCAATATTGAGTTTATTTTAGACCTTGTCTGCACCTTATTGGCACCTTATATCTGTAAAAAGGAAGCAGAATATAAAAAGTTAATAAAATTTATCAGATAATTATCTGTTAGATAAAGTCCGCAAAGGCGCATGTAGAGCGGGAGTTGAGCAAATCATTAAAATAAACGTGCGATAATGAAATTGTACGAAATCGAACTCCTAAGCGGTAGGTCGGCAGTTCGAATCTGCCCAGGAACACCAGTAAATTAAGCCTGTACAGAGTTTCTGTACAGGCTTTTTTGTTTAAATGTTACAAAATGTAGTTGTTTTAGTTAAAAACAGGTGAAATTGTAAAATATTAGTTGACGCTTCAATTTAACTGTGGTATCTTATGTATCAAATTTCAAATCGTTATTGCAATGAAAAGAAGAGTAAGTAAAAAATGGATGCTGCAGAGAGTCTCTGTTTGGTGCAAGGAGATGCTGAAGTTTTTACCGAAGATGGCCTTGGAGCAGATTGGTCGAAGTTATTTAAACCGTCCGGGGGTGCCCGTTACAGCACTAGAGTATTCAAGAATTTTATTCCGCGTACTTGAAGAGGTCTATTATGTGAGTAATAGATGAATTAGGGTGGTATCACGGTACTTCCGTCCCTGTATATTTGTACAGGAACGGAAGTTTTTTATTTTCTTTTTTGCATGACATGATTTACTTTAGGAGGGGACTTTTATGAAAAGACAATATCGTTTTGAAACCTTACAGCAGCATGCAGGACAAATTCCTGATGCAGTAACAGGAGCAAGAGCAGTACCTTTGTATCAGACTACTTCTTATGTATTCAAGGATACGCAGACAGCTTCTGCACTGTTTGATTTAAAAGAAGAAGGCTATATTTATTCTCGTCTGCACAATCCTACTACGGATGTACTGGAAAAACGCTGTGCGGCTTTGGAAGGCGGTACAGCAGCAGTAGCAGTGGCAAGCGGCTCTGCGGCAGTAACTTATGCAGTGCTTAATTTGTGCAGTCAGGGTGATGAGATTATTGCCGCATCGACAATTTATGGCGGGACTTACAATCTGTTTGCAGAAACGCTGCCTGAATATGGTATTACCACTCATTTTGTTAATCCCGATGAACCGCAGAATTTTGCTGCCTTAATTAATGAGCATACTAAATTGATTTTCCTGGAAACATTAGGCAATCCTGCTATCAATATTCCTGATTTTGAAGCTATTGTGCAAGTAGCACATCAGCATGGACTGCCGGTATTTGTAGATAATACTTTTGCTACACCTTATCTCTTCCGTCCTTTTGATTTTGGTGCAGATATCGTTGTTCATTCCTGTACAAAATTTATGGGTGGACATGGTACCAGTATTGGCGGCGTGATTATAGAAAACGGTAAATTTGACTGGTCTGCTTCCGGCAGATTTACTAAGCTGGATGTAGCTGATGCTTCCTATCATGGCATTAACTTTGTCCGTGATCTGCCGGGCAGTGGTTTTGTAACTCGCATCAGAGCCAAACTGTTGCGTGATACCGGTGCTGCCTTAAGTCCGTTTAATGCCTGGCTTTTAATACAGGGGCTGGAAACACTGTCTTTGCGTATTGAAAGACACATAGAAAATACTCGTAAGATTACCGCATTTTTAAGTAAACATCCTGCGGTTAGCAAGGTACATTATCCTGAGGTAGAAGGTAATAAATATCAGGAGCTGGCCAAAAAATATTTGCCGAAAGGCTGCGGATCAATTTTCTCTATTGATTTAAAAGACGGTTATGATGCAGCCTGCCAGTTTATTGACGGATTGGAAATCTTTTCCAATCTGGCCAATGTAGGCGACAGCAAGTCGTTAGTTATTCATCCGGCTTCTACTACACATCAGCAGCTCAGTGAAGAGGCGCAGCTGGCAGCAGGTATTAATCCGGGTACAGTAAGGATTTCTGTTGGTTTGGAAAATGCTGATGATTTACTGGAAGATTTGGAAAATGCTTTAAATAATATTCGTTAAAATGTGGGGGAATGAAAAATGCCGATAAAAATAAGTGATAATTTATCTGCTGTAGACAAGCTGCAGCAGGAAGGTATAGTAACAATTGGACAGCAAAGGGCTGCAAAGCAGGATATAAGACCTTTAAGAGTTTTGATTTTGAATCTGATGCCTTTAAAAAAACCTACAGAATTGCAGCTGCTGCGGCTGCTGGGTAATTCGCCGCTGCAGATAGAAATTGATTTTTGCCGTATCGTCAGCAGACAGACAACGCATACGGACAATTCTTATTTGGACAGCTGCTATCTTGAGTTTGCTGATATTAAGGACCGCTATTATGATGCTTTTATTGTTACTGGTGCTCCTGTAGAAACCTACGATTTTGAAGAGGTAGATTATTGGGAAGAGTTTACTGGTTATTTGAAATGGGCTGAAAAGCACGTATATTCCGTACTGCATTATTGCTGGAGCGCACAGGCAGGCTTATATCATTATTACGGCGTCCAGAAAAGTCTGTTGGATGAGAAAATGTTCGGCATTTACCCTTATGGTATTACCGTACGTAATCATCCGCTGCTGCGTGGTTTTGATGACAGATACTTTATTCCGCAGTCCAGACATACAACAGTTGATGACAGTGCCATTGATGGAAACAAGGAACTTGAGGTATTGTCACGTTCCGTAGAGCAGGGAATCAATATCTGCGCTACAAAGGACTTGAAACGAATCTTCGTTTTGGGACATTTTGAATATGACCGTTATTCTCTTGCTGATGAATATATACGCGATAAAAAGAAGGGAATGGACATTGCGATGCCGGAAAATTATTACCCGGACAATGACAGTTCTCAGCAGCCGTGTTTTAAATGGTGCAGTTATGCGCATTTGTTCTATCTGAACTGGCTGAATATTGTTTATCAGGATACTCCTTATGATTTGACAACCTTACAATAAAAATAAAAAAGCTGACCGTTTTGGTCAGCTTTTAGTTTTTTTACAGTATATACCACAAATAAGCTCCGTAGCAGACAAGCATTAAAATACCGGCCCAGCGTTCCAGCTTTTTGGTAAAGAGTACGCAGACAAAGAGCATTACAGCAGCTGCGATAGCGATAATCATATCAAAGTTAAAGGCTGCAGCAAAGGGGATATCTATGATTAAGGCAGAAAGACCGATAACGAACAGAATGTTAAAGATATTACTGCCGACGATGTTGCCGATAGCAATATCAGCATTGCCTTTGCGGGCTGCAGTAACAGAAGTAAACAGCTCCGGCAGAGAAGTACCCAAAGCTACAATAGTCAGGCCGATAAAGCGCTGGCTGAGGCCAATGTAGGCTGCGATAGCGGTTGCCGCATTAACAGTTACATTACTGCCAAGAATAATCAGAGCAAGGCCGACTACAGTCCAAATCAGACAATGAGTAAGGGAATGGCTGTATTCCTGTGTGTCTTCATCAACCTTATTCTTTTTAGCCATATTATAAAGGTAAGCAAGATAGAGAACAAACAGCACCAGCAGCAAGATGCCGTCGAAGAAAGTAACGGTGCCATCCATGCCCTGATAGCCTAAAAGCGCAGTGATAGCAATCATAAAGGGGATTTCTAATTTGATAGTAGATTTAGCTACCAGAAGCGGAGTAATAGCTGCCGCAAGACCGAGAATAATCCAGATATTTAAAATGTTGCTGCCGACAATGTTGCCAATAGTAATATCAGCGTTACCTTTGAAAGCTGCAGCAAGGCTTACTGCTGCTTCCGGTGCGCTGGTACCCATAGCGACAATGGTAAGACCGATAACAAGCTGAGGGATACCAAAGCTAGAGGCGATGCCTGCAGCACCTTCTACAAATTTGTCAGCACCTTTTGCTAGCATGACAAAACCTAAAACTAATAAAAAAACCTGCAATAAGATTTCCATATTTTCCTCCTGTTTCTTTGCAGCAGTGTCATAAAATAAAAAACGAGACTTTTGCTGCAGTATTTTGCAACAAAGTCTCGCTACTTACTTACAAAGCCGGATTTCTTTGCAGAAACCGTACTGACGACAGTGTAAACATAAATAAGATTTATGCCAGCTACTCCCTTATAGCAAAAGCATACTAAAAATAAGGGCGTTTGTCAACGAAAGAATAGTTAACAAAAGTAAAATCTTATGGTTTATTTAGAAATTAAACTTACTGGTTTTATGAGCTATTATTAATGACAGCATGCCTTTTATGTATGTAAAGTGATACAGGATAGGTATTAGACATATAAATGCCTGCTTTTTATAATAAAAATAGAAAAATAATTAAATATATTGAAAAATAACAGGAAGTGATAAATATGCGGAAGTTTTTAATGACTATATTCATGCTGCTGACTTTGGTGGTGGCAGGCTGCGGTGCTGACGCTTCTAACAACAGTTCAATACAGCAGAATAAAGCTCATGCTGAAAATACCGGCAGAAAGGTAATTATGCAGTTTGCTGAAGGTCAGGCTGTCTTAATTTTGAATAGCAGTAAAGCTGCAGATAATCTTTATAAGATGCTGCCGCTGCAGCTTAGCTTTAAAGATTTTAATCGTACAGAAAAGATTGCTTATCCGCCGCGTCCTGTGCATGAAGGATTGCGTCCGGAAGGGCATAAGCCTGCTAAAGGAGATCTTTGTCTATATGCTCCGTGGGGTAATCTTTGTATTTTTTATCGTGATTATTCCATGTCTGCTGATTTATTTTATCTGGGCAGTATTGAAGAAGGTATGGAACTGCTGGAAAATCAGGAGCAGGATTTTACTGTAAAGTTAATTAAAGGCTAGTTGACAGGTTTTAGGGAGGGAGATGTATGAAAAAGAAGATTGCAGGGTTACTGGCAATACTGATGTGTACAGGAATGATAATCGGGAGGGATTGTGCTATGGCAGCGAATAGAATGGAAGTAAGTCAGAAGAATATAGGAGCCTTATATGGAGAGGTAAATCCGGTAAAGATAGAGCAGGAACCGGAAATCTCTGCAGTTATGCAGAAGTTTATTTATGCAGATGTCAGCGAACAGGTACATTTTACTCAAGCGCAGCAGGAACTTTTGAAGCTTGCTGTATTAGTCAGCAGTAATACTACGGAAGATTTAGAAACTTATATAGCAGGTGCTTTGCAGTCTGGCGCAACAGCTGCGGAAGTACGTGAAACTATTTATCAGTGCACGCCGTATGTTGGTTTCCCGCGGGTTAAAGAGGCGCTGGAAAAAATGCATGAAGTATTTGAAAGTAAAGGCATCAAAGTACCGTTAGCAGATAACGGTACAGTTAATGACAGTAACCGTTATGATAAAGGGTTAGCTGTACAGGTTGGTATTTTTGGTGATGCTATTCATAAGATGAACAGTAGTGCGCCGGCAGATCAAAAGCATATTAATACTTATCTGTCCGCGAATTGCTTCGGCGATTACTATACCCGCCAGGTGCTTGATTTGCGCCAGCGCGAGCTGATAACTTTTATTGCTATTGCCAGTCTTGGTGGCTGTGAACCGCAGCTGAAAGCTCATGCAGCAGCGAATATTGCAGTAGGCAATACCAGGCAGGACTTGCTGGATGCTGTAACAGTAGCACTGCCTTATATTGGTTATCCGCGTACTTTGAACGCTCTAAGCTGTATTAACGAGATTGTACCTGCCAAATAAAGAAAGGAGCGAAAATAATGAAACTTTTAACCGCACTTGCTGCGGCGCTGGTATTGAATTTTGGTGCAATAAATAGTATAGATGCTGCTGCACCGCAGGAGAAAGGAAGTAATATTATGGCTACAGAAGATTTTTCTACAGTTTTTGCCAGAGGCGAAAAGAATGATGCGTATGCGCAATATTTTGTTGGACAAAGTTATCTGAATATGTTGTCTTTGGAACAGGTTGTTATTGGTAATGTAACTTTTGAACCTGGCTGCCGCAATAACTGGCATATTCATAAGGCTGCTAAAGGCGGCGGTCAGATACTTCTTGTAACCGGCGGACGCGGCTATTATCAGGAATGGGGCAAAGAGCCGCGAGAACTGCATCCTGGTGATGTAGTAAATATCCCGATGGGTGTAAAACATTGGCATGGCGCAGCTCCTGACAGCTGGTTTGCGCATCTGGCAATAGAGGTTCCAGGTGAGGAAACTTCTAACAAATGGTGTGAGCCTGTCAGTGATGAAGAGTATAATAAATTAAAATAACAGTACTGTTTGAGTATTGCAGGGAATAACTTAGATAAAAAGAAAAGGGCTATGAAGGATGTTAGTGCATCTGTTCATAGTCCTTTTTGCTTTGCTTAATCAAGATTTTTTACTGCATCTTCACTGAAAATTTTTGCCAGACGTGCTTTAGCCTGTGCTTTTACTTCATCGTCTACATATTGCCGTACCATGTAGAGGGCAAATAAAATAGCAGCTGCGTCATCGTTATAGCCTAAAATAGGCGTTAAGTCGGGAATGAAATCAAGCGGCGTTATAAGATATCCCAGCGCTCCCATGATAACAGCTTTATTTTTGGCCGGTACTTCGGGTTTCTGCAGTACATACCAAAGCTGCAAAACGTTGTAGAGTACGGTAAGTCCTATATCACGTCCGTAATGCTGCAGCTTTAGCAATAGATTATCCTTGCTGAATTTATCCTGATATGTAAGTAAGGCTTTCTCATTTATTTTGTTCTGGTCAAAGTCTTTTTCTGAAGCAGTATCATTAGTCATGGTATCACCTGCCTTGGTTATTACTATATTTTATTATAAACTGTTTTTACAGTATATTTTGTGATATTTAAGCAACAAAGGCAGCTGCAAGAGCTGCCTTTGAACTACGTTTTTTAATTTTAGCGCATATTGATAAATTGCAGGTCTACACCGAAATCGCCTGCTTTAAGAGTTTGGATAACTGCCTGCAGGTCGTCTTTTTTAGCTCCAGATACACGTACCTGGTCGTCCTGCATCTGAGCGGTTACTTTCAGCTTTGTTGCTTTGATAGCTGCTACAATGGCTTTGGCCTTATCTTTGGGAATACCTTGCTGGATATCCAGCTGTTGACGTACGGTGCCTTTGGCAGCGGGTTCAACTTTGCCGGGTACCAGGCAGCGCAGAGAGATACCGCGTTTTGCCATTTTTACGCGCAGCATATCGGTAATAGTTTCCAGTTTGTATTCGTCTTCAGCAGCGATTTTTACGCATTTTTCTTCAAGTTCGATGGATGCGTTGCTGCCGCGGAAATCATAACGCTGTTCAATTTCTTTCTTAACCTGGTTGACTGCATTGTCCATTTCCTGCATATTAACCTGGGAAACAACGTCAAAGGAACTGTCTTTAGCCATGAATAATACCTCCGAAATTAGTTATACAATTATTTTATCATATTTTCAGTCATTTTTGGAAGCATGTTCCGGCGCGGGCTGCTGTTTTTGTCCGGTCATGTAATTATGTTCCTCTACCAGCTCTTCTATCAGCTGCAGGCCGCTCCAGCTCATATTATGTGCAGTCAGCATAGCTTTGAGCTTTACTTGTTTTAAAGGGCTTTTGCGGATGGCGCTAAGCAGTTTATCAAGATTAGGTCTGTCAAAGCCGCATAAAAAGAGCATTTCTTCTTCTGCTTCGCTGCCGCTGTATACTTCGTCAACAGGAGCAAGTGTTTTGATACCGGCAAGGTAGCCTACCGGCTGCAGCAGCTCCTGACGTGCTACAGGGCGGCATTGGGCTTTCAGCAGCATGCAGATCAGTTTGAGTGCCTGCAGACGTTCAGGTGTGAAATTATAAGCAAGAATGATTTTATTCATAAGTACCTCCATAATTTTGGTAGTACTATTATATCATCCGCACATAAAAAAATAACCTCCTAAGAGGTTATTTTAGTTTAATTCTGCAGTTCGTTTTTAACGATGTAGATTACCCATTCAGCAATGTTGGTAGCATGGTCGGCGATACGTTCAACATATTTGGCAATCATCAGGTAATTTACATACTGAGGAACAAAATATGGTTTGTCCTGCATCAGTGCGGTCAGATTACCGCGCAGACTGTGGAAGTAGGTATCAACTTTGTTATCAGTATCAATAATTTTTTGTGCCAGTTCTGCATCGTTGCCGTGGATAGCAGTAATACTGTCGCTTACCATAGAGTGCATCAGCTTCATCATTTCAAGGAAATCTGCCGGCAGCGGAGCGGGCTTCATTTCGGTAAGGTTGAGAGTATATTGGGAGATATCGCTGCAGTGGTCAGCAATACGTTCCAAGTCGCCTACAAGCTTTAAGATAGAAGCAATTTCACGCAGGTCGCTGGCTACAGGAGCCTGCAGCAACAGCAGTTTAAAGCACTGTTTTTCGATAGCTAATTCTTCGTTATCAAAATAATCATCGTTAGCCATAATCTGCTGTGCTAAGGCAGCATCTTTGTTTTCCAGGTTTTTAATTACTTTATCCAGAGTTGCCAGAACATCGACACCCATGGTATGTACGTTTTCAACTAAGCTGTTTAATTCGTTTACATAAAATACTCTGTTCATTTCTTCACCTATTTTCTCAGTTATCAGCCGAAACGGCCGGTAATATATTCTTCTGTTTTGGGATTATGCGGATTAGCAAACAATTCGCTGGTTTTATCAAATTCAATCAAATCACCCAAAAGGAAGAAGCCGGTTTTATCAGAGATACGGGCTGCCTGCTGCATATTATGAGTAACAATAACAATGGTATAGTCTTTTTTCAGTTCCAAAGCCAGGTCTTCGATTTTTAAAGTAGAAATCGGGTCAAGAGCAGAGGTCGGTTCGTCCATCAGCAGAACTTCAGGCTGTACTGCCAGTGCACGGGCAATGCAAAGACGCTGCTGCTGGCCGCCGGAGAAACCGAGAGCACTTTTGTTAAGACGATCTTTGGTTTCTTCCCAGATTGCTGCTTTACGCAGAGATTCTTCTACGATTTCATCAAGCTTGGATTTGGAGTGAATACCGTGAGTGCGCGGTCCGAAAGCAATATTGTCATAAACGCTCATCGGAAAAGGATTAGGTTTTTGGAATACCATGCCTACGCGTTTACGCAGCAGATTGACATCTTCGGTCTGGAAAATGTTTTCGCCGTTTAAGAGAACGTTGCCGGTAATGCGGCAGCCTTCTACAAGGTCGTTCATGCGGTTTAAGGATTTAAGCAAAGTAGATTTACCGCAGCCGGATGGGCCGATGAAAGCAGTAATTTCCTTTTCTTTGATGTGCATGTTGATATTTTTTAAAGCGTGAAAATCGCTGTAATACAAATTTAAGTTTTCAATGGTAATCTTATCTTGCATGTTATTAATTTCCCTTCATAAGTTTGCGTGCCAGATAACCGGAAGCGGCGTTAATGCAGATGACGATAATTACGAGGACTACTGCAGTAGCGTAGGCCTGCTGCATAAAGAGACCTTCGCTGGCCAGTACGTACATATGCACTGCCAAAGTACGTCCGGAAGAAAGAATATTGGTAGGCAGAGCGGCTACAGTACCGGAAGTATAGATGAGGGCTGCAGTTTCGCCTACGATACGGCCGATACTGAGAATGATGCCGGCCAGTATACCGGGGATAGCAGACGGCAGTACGATAGAGAATACAGTACGCAGTTTGCCTGCGCCTAAGCCGTAGCTGCCTTCACGGTAGCTGTCAGGTATGGATTTCAGAGCTTCCTCAGTGGTACGCATAATCAGCGGCAGTACCATGATAGCTACTGTACAGGAGCCTGCCAGCAGAGAATAGCCCATTTTAAGGTAGGTAACGAAAAACAGCATACCGAAAAGACCGTAAACAATGGAAGGAATACCGGAAAGAGTATCGGCAGTAACACGGACAATATTTACCATTTTGTTGCCGCGTTTAGCATATTCCACCAGATAGATTGCGGCGAAGATGCCTAAAGGTGTAGCCATGGCCAAGGCCATTACTACCATGATTACTGTATCCACTAAAGCGGGGAACAGAGAAACGTTCTGTGTATTATATTCTAATGCGAATAAATCAGGTGTGATATTGGGCAGACCTTGCCAGAGAATATACAGCAGCAGGAATGCCAGAGTCAGAAAGGTTGCGATAGCAGAACCCCAGACACATACTAAAAGTAAGATGGCAGAGGGTTCGGTACCATAACTGTACAAGGTTTTGCGCAGTCGGCTGGAAAGATTATTCATTGCTGTACCACCTTTCCTTTAAGATAGGAGAATGTCAGATTGATAATAAGAATGAAGATAAAGAGTACTACTGCCGTAGCAATTAAAGCATCACGGTGGAGATCAGCAGCGTAACCCATTTCGATAACGATATTAGTGGTCATGGTACGAACACCTTCCAGCAGACCCTGAGGCATACGTGCCTGGTTGCCGGCAACCATGATTACTGCCATAGTTTCACCGATGGCACGGCCGATACCAAGGATAATACCTGCCATGATACCGGATTTGGCAGCAGGAACGATAGTAAAGAATACGCTGCGTACATGACCTGCGCCAAGAGCTAACGCACCTTCATAATAGCTGTTGGGAACTGCTCTCAGAGCAGCTTCTGCTACGCTGATAATGGTAGGCAGAATCATCATGCCGAGAAGCAGAGAAGCTGTAAGCATACTGCTGCCGGTACCGCCGAAATTATCACGGATAAAAGGTACCATGATAACTAAGCCGAAGAAACCGTAGATTACAGAAGGAATACCAGCCAGAAGTTCGACTGATGGTTTAAGAAATCTGTAGAAAAAAGGCGGGCAGAAGCGAGCCATGAAGATTGCTGTAAAAAGACCGATGGGAACGCCAGTTAAGATTGCGCCGATAGTAACATAAATACTGCCCAAAATCATTGGCAGGATACCGTAGATATCGTTGTTAGGACGCCATTTTTCACCCAGTATAAAATCTGTAACGCCAATCTTGCCGATAGTGGGCAGGCCGTTGGCAAACAGGAAGATGCATATCATTGCTACCAGGGCGATGGAAGCGCAGGCTGCCATCAGAAATACCCAGTGCATTATTTTTTCTTTTCCTTTATTCATAGAACCTCACATATATTTCAAAGCAGAATAAACTAAATTTGTACTGCTTATAATTAAAGGCTACCTTTGCAGGTAACCTTTAAAAAGCAGTTATTCTTTTGAAGTTTAACTATTACAGTTTGCTCCATTCGGTAACTTTGCCGGTGAAGATATCAGCCACTTGAGTTTTGGTCAGGTTGTTAACTTTGCTGTCTTTGTTAACGATAACTGCAATACCATCGGTAGCGATAACAGTGTTTTTAACGCCTGCATCAATTTCGCTCTTTTTCAGTTCACGGGAAGCCATACCGATATCGCAGATACCGCTGATAGCAGATTTAACACCGGTGGTGGAGTCGCTTTGCTGAACTTCGATGTTTACATCAGGATTTACTTTCTTGTATGCTTCTTTAAGTTTTTCCATAACCGGAGTTACAGAAGAGGAACCAGCAACAACGATTTTGCCGCTTTGTTTGCTTCCTTTGTACGGAGCAGCTTTATCGTCGCCGATATAACCGTTAGCGGAAACAACCTGCTGGCCTTCTTTGGACATGATGAATGCCATGAAGTCTTGAGTAGCCGGTTTTACATCGCCTTTAGTAACGATATTGAAGGGGCGAGCAATTTTGTAGGAACCGTTTTTGATGTTTGCTGCACTTGCTTCAGCACCATCAATTTTCAGAGCTTTAACGCTGTCGTTTAAGGAACCTAAGGAAATGTAGCCGATAGCGTCTTTGTTGCCTGCTACGGTGGTCATCATAACAGCGGTGCTGTTGGTGATGGATGCGTTTTCAGTGGTAGTATCAACTTTTTTGCCGTCTTGGCCTTTCTTTTCAATACCAAACAGTTCGATGAAAGCACCGCGGGTACCACTGCCGTCTTCTCTTGAAACTACAACGATTTTGCCGCTGTTTGCAGGAGCAGCATCCTTTTTATCATTACCGCAGCCCCATGCTCCGAATGCACACATTGCTGCCAGACCTAAAGCTATAATTTTACCAGATTTCATTATTTACAGTCCTCCTTGAAGTGTTTCTTTCTTGATTACAGGCTTAGTATATCCTGTAATTGTTAAGGAAATATTAGCTAAATGTTAAATCCAGTTAAAATAATATGCGGCAAAATAAAAAAGACGCTTGCTGTATAGCAAGCGTCTGATAAATATATTTGAATATTATTCGCAGTCTTCTAAATTTGCGAGATGTTTTTTTGCCACATCGAAATCTTTGACGATTTCTGCGGGCGGTTCTTTGTCAGTAATGCTGAACAGGTAAATAGCCAGGCAGGAAACGATGAAGCCGGGCAGGATTTCATAGATGCCGGTATAGGCAAAGAATTCTTTCCAAACCAGTACGGTACTGCCACCGAAGAATACACCGGCAATAGCGCCGCGCAGTGTCATACGGCGCCAGAAGAGAGAGAACAGTACCAGCGGGCCGAAGGAAGCACCAAAGCCGGCCCAGGCATAGGCTACTAGGTCAAGAATAAGGTTGTTAGGGTTAGCTGCAATAGCCAAAGAGCAGGCAGAAACCAAAATAACAGCAACGCGGCTTACGACTAAGAGTTCTTTGGGGTTAGCGTTTTTACGCAGCAGAGCCTGATAAAAGTCTGTGGAAACAGCAGAAGCAGTAACCAGAAGCTGACTGGATGAGGTACTCATGATTGCCCCAAGGATTGCAGAGGTGATGATACCTGCCATAAAGGAAACGAAGAATTTATTGTTCATTACCATGAAGACAGTTTCAGTATTTACGCCCTGCAGGCTGTCCCCTAATACTACACGTCCTACCAGGCCGACTGTTACAGCAAAAAACAGGGAGAAAACAACCCAGACCATAGCAATATTGGTTGCGCGAGGAATTTCTTTAGCGGAGCTGATACCCATGAAACGTACGAGGATATGCGGCTGACCAAAATAACCAAGGCCCCAGGCTAACAGAGAAAGAATAGCAGTAAAGCTTAAAGTTACGCCGGTAGCATCGGTGAAGAAATTGAAGTAATTGGCGTTAAGATTATATAAAGAATCAAAAGCCGCGGTGGGTCCGCCAGCATAGATGATACCGGTCATCGGTACAATGATGATAGCAAAGAACATCATTATGCCCTGCACAAAGTCAGTACGGCAAACTGCAATATAGCCGCCGGTAAAGGTATAGAAGATAACGATGCCGGCAGTAATCAGCAGTGATTCAAAATAAGGAACGCCGAGAACGGTATTAAAAAGGCGTCCGCCGGCAACGAATCCGGAAGCAGTATAAATAAGGAAGAAAATAAAAATGAAGATTGCGGAAATTATACGCAGAACTTTACTCTTATCACGGAAACGATTTTCAAAAAAGTCGGGCAGAGTAATGGAATCGTTGGCAATCTTAGTGTAGACACGCAGTCTTTTTGCTACGATTATCCAGTTTAAAAATGTACCAAGTGCCAATCCGATAGCTATCCAGAACGCGCTGACACCGGCAACATAAGCATAACCAGGAAGACCCATCAGCATCCAGCCGCTCATATCGGATGCTTCTGCACTCATAGCGGACACCCATGGACCTACTTTACGGCCGCCGAGTACATAACCTTCCAGATCCTGTTCCTTGCGCATGTGATAAACACCCATGCCGAACATCATTAGAAAATATAGGCCAAACGCACAGACTAGGCCCCAATCTTGTTGCATAACAACACCCTCCAATAATAACAATAATATCTTAATATTATACACAAAAAAAGCAGGATGTTACAAGTGTTCATGATATAAGCTGTGAAAATATAACAGAAATATCCTTTTCTTGACTGACTTTACCAGCTGTTATATAATATTGAAGAATATAAAAGGTCTTTTTTATTGCTTTATGCATTAAATTGACAAAAATCTTTTGGGAGCTTGCTCCTTTTCGATCATAAGGTACTGAACGAAAAGTGGGCAGGCTCTAATCGTGTTTGCGGGGAATTAAATTCTTATGAAATCTGTAAAAATTTGTATTGCCAGCGTCATGAAAGACGGGCAGGAAGAGCAGCAAACAAGACATGTTTATACCGGCAGTATGGCAGAAAAAAACGGAAAAAAGTACGTTTTTTATGATGAGCCGGCTGAAACCGGACTAGAAGGAACTAAGACTACGCTAAAATGGGATGAGGAAAGAGTAGTTATTATCCGCAACGGCAGTCTGGAACACAGACAGGAATTTTTCAAAGGATATACAGACAGAAGTGCCTATAAAACGCCGTATCTTGATATACCATTGGAAACCTTTACTCGCTATCTGTATACGGAAAGCAGAGATGGTTCCTGGCATATTGATATAGAATATACGCTGTCGCAGGATGGCAAGCCTTATGGAGATATGAAGATTATAATAGACATCAAGGAGGAAGAAGTATAGTGGATATCAAACAGGTACTGGCAGAAGCCATTGTGGCAGCTGCACAGAAAGCCATTGCTCAGGGAACTGTAAAAGCAGGAGAACTGCCGGAGGTACTTTTGGAGGTGCCGCCGCAAAAAGAGTTCGGTGATTTTGCCACTAACTTTGCGATGCAGTCTGCACGCAGCTTGAAATGCAATCCGCGCATGATTGCCCAAGCTGTAACTGATAATTTGGAATGTGCTTATATTGAAAAAACTGAAATTGCCGGTCCTGGCTTTATCAATTTTTATTTGAAGCAGGATTGGATGTATGATATGCTGGCAAACATTATCGCTGCTGGTGAAAATTATGGTAATCTGCAAAATGACTGCAAAGAAAAAATCCAGCTGGAATATGTAAGTGCTAACCCGACAGGCCCGCTGCATGTTGGTCATGGACGCGGAGCTGCCGTTGGCAGTGCACTGGCTAATCTGATGAAGGCTGCCGGTTATGATATTACCCGTGAATATTATATTAACGATGCCGGCAATCAGATTAACAATCTGGCAGCTTCTGTTAATGCCCGCTATCTGGAAGAATTAGGCCAGCAGGTAGAATTCCCTGAAAACGGTTATCATGGTTATGATATTGTAGAAACTGCTAAAAGAATCGTACGCATCTATGATGATAAATTCCTCCATATGGATGAGGCTGAAAGACTGCAGCAGTTCCGTACTATTGCTTTAAAAGAAAAGCTTGCTGCATTGAAAGAAGACCTGGAAGCATTCAACGTACATTTTGATGTATGGTTCAGTGAACAGAGCCTGCATGATGCAGATGCTATTACTAAAGCCTGCGAACTGCTGAAAGAACGCGGCTATGTATATGAAAAAGACGGTGCACTGTGGCTTAAAGCTACTGAACATGGCGATGACAAAGACCGTGTTGTTATCCGTGATAATGGTATTCCTACCTATTTTGCAGCTGATATTGCTTATCACCAGAATAAATTTGCCCGTGGTTTTGACCGTGTAATCAATCTGTGGGGCGCAGATCACCATGGCTATATTGCCAGAATGAAGGCTGCTGTTGGTGCTTTAGGCTACAAGCCGGAACAGCTGGAAGTGCTGATTCTGCAAATGGTAAGCCTGTATCGCAATGGCGAGCTGGTAAAAATGTCCAAACGTACCGGTCAGAGCGTTACTTTAAATGAGCTGATTGAAGAAGTTGGCACTGATGCTGCCCGTTTCTTCTTTGTGATGCGTTCTATCGACAGCCAGCTTGATTTTGATTTGACACTGGCTGCAGAAAAATCTAACGAAAATCCTGTTTACTATATTCAATATGCTCATGCTCGTATTTGCAGCATTATGCGTCAGCTGAAAGAAGCTGGTATTACTCCGGCAGCGGCTGAAGAATTGAAGCTGTCCGTACTGACTGAAGCATGTGAACTGGAATTGATTAAAAAATTAGGCGAATATCCTGAACTGATTGCTGCTGCTGCTAAAGAAAGAGCAGTACATCGTGTTGCACACTATGTACATGAACTGGCAGGACTGTTCCATTCCTTCTATAATCAATGCCGCATCCTCGGTGTTGACAGTGATGTACAGCAGGCCCGTATTGCATTGGTGAAAGCAGTAGGTCATGTTATCAGACATGCACTTGGTATACTTGGTGTATCCGCACCTGAAAGAATGTAATAATCATTTGATTCTGTGGAAAGAAAGGGATGGGAATTAAAATGACAAAATATATTTTTGTAACTGGCGGTGTAGTTTCTTCTTTGGGCAAAGGCATTACTGCTGCTTCTTTAGGCCGCTTGCTGAAAAGCCGTGGCTTTAAAGTTACTATTCAAAAATTTGACCCGTATATCAATATTGACCCCGGCACCATGAGCCCGTACCAGCATGGTGAAGTATTCGTTACCGATGACGGTGCTGAAACTGACCTGGATTTGGGCCACTATGAACGTTTTATTGACATCAATCTTTCCAAAGGGTCTAATGTGACCGCTGGTAAGATTTATCAGTCCGTAATTAACAAAGAACGCCGCGGCGATTATCTTGGCGGTACTGTGCAGGTAATTCCTCATGTTACTAACGAAATCAAAGAAAGAGTTTTCCGCGTAGGCCGTGAAGACAATGCAGACTTCGTTATTACTGAAATTGGTGGTACCGTTGGTGATATTGAAAGCTTACCGTTCCTGGAAGCAATCAGACAGGTAAAGAAAGAAGTTGGCAAAAGCGATGTTTTGTACATCCATGTAACTTTGGTTCCGTACATTTCTGCTGCCGGCGAACTGAAAACCAAACCGACTCAGCATAGCGTTAAAGAACTGCGCAGCATCGGTATTTCTCCTGATATTATCGTTTGCCGCAGTGAAAAAGAAATTTCCAAAGATATGTGCGAAAAAATGGCTATGTTCTGCGATGTTGACCCGGATGCAGTTATCCAGAACCTGACTGCTAAGAGCATTTATGAAGTACCCATGTTAATGGAAGAACAGGGCCTTGATACTATCGTATTGAAAAAGCTTGATGTAGAAGATCGTCCGAAAGATATGTCCGGCTGGCATGATATGGTAGCACGTATTTTGAAAAAATACGACAAGAAAGTAACTATTGCCGTAGTAGGCAAATATGTAGAACTGCAGGATGCTTACATCAGTATTACTGAATCCCTTCGTCATGCTGCTGTATTTAATGAAGCAGAACTGGAAATTAAATGGGTTAATGCTGAAACCATTGAAGGCGCAGACGTAAAAATGTCTGAAGTTATGGCTGATGTTGACGGTATTCTCGTACCTGGCGGCTTTGGTGACCGTGGTATTGAAGGCAAGATTAAGGCTATCCAATATGCACGTGAAAACAAAATTCCGTTCTTTGGTATCTGCCTTGGTATGCAATGTGCCGTAATTGAATATGCGCGTCATAAATGCGGCATGGAAAATGCCAACAGCTCCGAGTTTGATGCTCAGACTAAATACCCTGTAATTGATTTGATGGCTGAACAGGTTGATGTTGAAGACATGGGCGGTACCATGCGCCTTGGTCTGTATCCGTGCAAAGTTTATCCGGGTACTCTTACTCAGAAAGCTTATGGCGAAGAACTTATTTATGAACGTCATCGTCATCGTTATGAATTTAATAACGCTTTCCGTGAAGAAATCATTAAGAATGGCCTTGTAATCGGCGGTACACTGCCGAACGGTCGTCTGGTAGAGATTGTTGAACTGCCGCAGGACGTACATCCCTGGTTCCTGGGTGCTCAGTTCCATCCGGAATTTAAATCTCGTCCTACTAATCCCCATCCGCTGTTCCGTGATTTCATTGCAGCTGCTTTGCGGGAACAAAAGCAGTAAAATTAATTTAAAGGCAAAGCAGGCTGCTTTAATGCAGTCTGCTTTTGTTTTTGTTTAGTATTATAGGAGGTAGACAATGCTGAAGAAGTTTTTTGTAAGCGCAATATTGCTGCTTGCCGTACTTAGCTTCGTGGTATCCTTGCTCAAAGGCAATAATAATGATGAAGTTGTGACTGTGCAGGACAGAGTAGCAGTAATTGACATAGAGGGAACCATTATGAGCGGCTCCGCAGAGGAAAATCTTTTCGGACAGGCTTCCGGAGTTACCAGCGGCAGTATTATGAAGCAGATCAGAGAAGCAGCTGCTGATGACAGCGTTAAAGCACTTGTACTGCGTATTGATTCCGGTGGCGGCAGTGCAACTGCAGCTGAGGAAATCAGCAGAGAGCTGCTACGTTTTAAAACAGAAACTAAGAAGCCGATTGTAGCGGCTATGGGTGATATGGGGGCTTCTGCCGCTTACTGGATTGCTGCCTGCTGCAGCGATAAAATTTACGCCAATGCTACAACTCTTACCGGCAGCATAGGTGTATATATGCCTTACATGAATACTGAAGAGCTGTATAAAAAAATTGGCATTACCAGTGAGAAGATTAAAAGCGGGCCTTACAAGGATATTTTAAGCAATGACAGACCGATGACTGCAGAAGAAAAAATAATTCTGCAAAATATTGTCAATGAAATTTATGAAAGCTTTATTGCTACTGTAGCAGTGGGCAGACAGATGGACGCTGCCAAGGTAAGACAACTGGCTGACGGGCGCATTTATACAGGACAGCAGGCTAAGAATGTTGGCTTGGTAGATGAAATAGGCAATTATTATGATGCGCTGGCAGAAGCTGGTAAATTAGCAGGCATCCAGGGCATGCCTCCTGTTAAAGAGAAAGCAAAACAGCAGCCTTGGGAACTGTTTTTATCTGCTGAAATAGCAAACAGTATTAAAGGACAGCTTTTGCAGCAATTAACTGGTGCTGCGCAGCAGGGAGTATCACCGAGAGCAGAGAGGTGATAACTGATGAGAAGAAAGACCTTCGATGTGCTTTTTGATACTAAAGCCGGTATGACAGTACTGGTAAAAAAGCCTTGCCTGTGGCGTAGTGCATGGTATTTTGCGATGAGCACAGGTTTTTTTGCCGGAGTTGCCACTAATGTCTGGCTGATGGAACAGCCGCTGGAAGTGCGTTTTGCCATAATTATTGCCAGTGTTATGATTTTAGGTACGGCATTGACTTTGTACGGTTTTTTACTGCACGGGATATTGGAAACCTTTGGAGCAGTTTCAGGTGACCCCAAAGGGCTGATTTGTCTTTTAGGTTATACTACGCTGCCGTTTCTGCTGTTGACGCCAGTATCATTGCTGGCAGGCAAGCTGGGGTTGGCAGGCTTGGTGCTGCTGGCCGGCATTGCTGCAACGGGCTTCTGCTGGATGCTGTATCTTTTAATGCGGTCGCTGGAAGTTGTCTATTTGATTGACTTTAAACGTTCAGTGGTAACTGTTTTATTCAGCCTGTTGCTTTTGTATATAGTCTTTATTTGGCCGCTGCAGATTATGGCTAATTTGCTGATGCGAATTTTGGCGTAGTTTTTACAGTTGCGTAAATATGCTGAAAGTGTCATAATAAAAAGAGATGTCTGAATTTTCCTCAAGGAGTGATGTAAATAATGAACAGAGAACTTTCCATGGAATTTGTACGTGTTACAGAAGCAGCTGCTATTGCCTGCGGACGCAGTGTTGGCAGAGGCGATAAGAACGGTGCTGACCAACTGGCTGTAGATGCCATGCGTAAAATGTTTGATACCGTAAATATCAGCGGTACCGTAGTTATCGGTGAAGGTGAAATGGATGAAGCACCGATGCTGTACATTGGTGAAGAAGTTGGTGCAGGCGGCCCTGCTGTAGATATTGCCGTAGACCCTGTTGAAGGAACAAACCTGGTAGCTAAAGGACAACCTGGCGCTATCGCTGTTATCGCTATTGCACCGAAAGGATGCCTGCTGCATGCTCCTGATATGTATATGGATAAAATCGCAGTTGGCCCGCGTGCTAAAGGTTGCATCGATATCAACGCTCCCGTTAAGGAAAATCTGCAGCGTGTTGCCAGAGCTTTGGACCGTGAAGTTTCTGATTTGAATGTAGTTTTACTGGACCGTGAACGTCATTATGGCATTATGGATGAAATTCGCAGTGCTGGTGCACGTATTCAGCTGATTACTGACGGTGACGTAAACCCCATCGTCAATGCAGGTATTGAAGGTACCGGCGTACATATGTATATCGGTCGCGGCGGTGCTCCTGAAGGTGTACTGGCTGCAGTTGCTATTAAATGCTTAGGCGGCGATATGCAGGCTAAACTGTGCCCGGAAGATGATGCACAGGTAAAACGCTGCCTGGAAATGGGCATTGCGGACTGCAACAAAGTGCTTACTTTGGATGATTTGGTAAAAGGCGATGACTGCATGTTTACTGCAACCGCTATTACTAACTGCAATATGCTTACCGGACTGCGTTATTTTGGCGGCGGTGTACGTACTCATACTATCTCCACCAGATATAAAACCGGTACTGTAAGATTTGTTGATGCTATTCACAGCTTTGACCGGAAAGATTTTGCAGTTAAACTGTAAGATTAAGAATACAAGGGTTTTAGCTTACTGCTAAAACCCTTTTTTAGATATTAAGTGATGGAAGTCTGGATATCCTTATGAAAAATATTTTAACTGATAAGCTGACTGAGCTAAAAGAAATTCAGCAGGCTGCAGCTTATCATGAACAACAACAGGCGTGTGTTTTAACCGGGTTGTCAGGCAGCAACAAGTCGGTCTTTTTGTCTGCGCTGGACAAGGCGTGCGGAGGTAGCGGAAGCTTGGCGCTGTTTGTAGCTACTCGTGAGGAGATGCGCGCTTACAGAAGAGAACTGAACTATTTATATCCTGACCTGCCCATGCAGGAGCTGTATCCTGTTGATTTGCCGCGCGTGCAGGCAGAAACGCAAAGTCTGGAACTGCAGGCGGGACGTACAGCAGCACTGCGCTTTTTAAAGGGTGAAGAAAAAGGTATTGTTTTCATTACTGCAGAAGCGTGGCAGCAGAAGCAGTTTTCTCCCGGCAGTATTGATGATAAGCAAATATTAGTAAAAGTTGGCGAAATTTGCGAACAGCAGGAACTGGTGAAGCAGCTGATAGAGTACGGTTATGAGCGTACGGATCAGGTAGATGCATTAGGGCAATTTTGTTTGCGCGGCGATATCATGGATATCTATCCTATCAACAGCAGCAGACCTGTAAGGATTGAATGGTTTGATGATGAGATTGACGCTGTGCGCAGCTTTGAGCTGGAAAGCCAGCGCAGCTTACAAAGCTTTGACGAAGTTAAAATAGTACCGCTGAAAGTAAGTGAAGCAACAGATTGTACTGCCTCATTGTTTGATTACTGCAGTAAAGATACTCTTATCATTATTGATGAGCCTGTAAAAACTTTTTCCATGCTGGAAAAGCTGGATAAGGAAAATAAAAATTATGCAGAAGATTTATTCAGCTGCCAGCAGTTAGTAGAGTTGTGCGGTGAACATGCGGCTGTATTGGTATCGGCTTTGGCCCATAGCTACCTGCGTGAGCTGCCGTCAATAAATATACCGGTACGCGGAGTTGCTCCTTATAATAAAAATATTGCCATGCTGCAGGAAGATTTGCATGGTTGGCTCAGTGATGGAATTACGCCGGTGATTATGCTCAGCAGCAGTATCAAGGCACGCGGCTTTGCTGATAACTTAGTAAATTATGGTTTGCAAGCCGTTTATGCTGAAAATGCTGTACAGTCAGGATGCGTTAATGTAATGTTTGGTGAGCTTGACCATGGTTTCCGTTTCTGGGACGAAGACTGGCTGCTGCTTACAGAAAGTGATATTTTCGGAATGCAGAAGCGGAAGCGGCTGCACAGCAAAAACCAGGGTAAGCAGTTAGAGTATTTCTCTGATATCAAAGCCGGTGATTATGTTGTTCATAAGGTTCATGGCATCGGCCGTTATATAGGTGTTGAAAATGTCGCTGTCGACGGAGTACACAGAGATTATCTACTGCTGGCTTATGCCGGTGATGATAAGCTGTATGTACCGGTAGACCAGGTAGGCATGCTGCATAAATACGTGGGCAATGAAGGTTCAGTTCCCAGACTGTCTAAAATGGGCGGTGCGGATTGGAAACGTACTACAGCTAAGGCAGCTAAAGCGATTACTGAACTGGCAGAGGAGCTTTTGCGTTTATATGCTCAGCGGCAGATTATGCCTGGACATGCTTTTGCTCCGGATACCCAATGGCAGAAGGAGTTTGAGGATAAATTTCCGTATGAAGAAACACCGGACCAATTGAGGGCAATAAAGGAAATCAAGGCTGATATGGAAAAACCGCAGCCCATGGAAAGATTACTATGCGGTGATGTTGGCTATGGCAAGACAGAAGTTGCTATCAGAGCTGCTTTTAAAGCTGTTATGGACGGTAAACAGGTTGCTGTTATGGTACCGACTACCGTTTTGGCGCAGCAGCATTATCTTACTTTTTCCGAACGCATGAATGGTTTTGGTGTAAATGTAGCCATGCTTAACCGTTTTTGCACGGCAAAAGAGCAGAAAGAAATTATTGCGCGTCTGGAAGAAGGCCGTGTTGATATTCTAATTGGTACACATCGTTTGCTGCAGCAGGATATTGTTTTTCGTGATTTAGGTCTTTTGATTATTGACGAAGAACAGCGCTTTGGTGTTGCCCAAAAGGAAAAAATCAAGAAATGGCGTACGGGTATCGATGTATTAACTCTGTCGGCGACACCTATCCCACGCACTTTGCACATGGCGTTGGTAAGCAGTCGTGATATGAGCGTTATAGAATCGCCGCCGGAGGACAGACTGCCGGTAGAAACATTTGTGGCAGAATATAATGATGGTATGATTAAGGAAGCTCTGGAACGTGAACTGCGCCGCGGCGGACGTATCTATTATATTCATAACAGGGTCAGCGGCCTGGAAGCTATTGCAGGCAAGCTGCGCAAGCTTGTGCCTGGTATCAGCATTAAGATTGCCCATGGCCAGATGAGCGAGGATGCTCTGGAAGATGCTATGGTAGCCTTCTATGAAGGTACCTGCGATGTTTTGCTGTGTACTACTATTGTAGAAAACGGACTGGATGTACCGCTGGCTAATACAATTATTATTGATGGTGCAGAAAACTTTGGACTCTCGCAGCTGTATCAGATGCGCGGACGTGTAGGACGCAGCAGCCGCCTGGCTTATGCTTATTTTGTCTATAAGCCTAATAAGGCTCTAAGTGAAATTGCCGAAAAAAGATTACAGGCTATCCGCGACTTTACCGAACTGGGTGCAGGTTTTAAAATTGCCATGCGCGATTTGGAAATACGCGGTGCCGGCAATCTTTTGGGCCCGCAGCAGCATGGACATATAACGGGAATTGGCTTTGCGGCTTATTGCGAAATGCTGGAACAGACTATTAACAGGCTGAAAAATGGTACAGATAAGAATGTCTATGAGCCTGAGCCTGTGCTGGAAATTGAAGTGGAAGCATATATTCCTGACGGTTATATTGCAGATCCGCGTTATAAAATGGAGCTGTATCGACGTTTTGCCGAAATGCGGTATAATGAACGTGATGATTTAATGGATGAGATTATCGACCGTTTTGGCAATCCGCCGGCAGAGGTAGAAGCTCTTTGGCGTATTGCTGCGTTGCGTGGGCTGTGTCGTTTAATCAAGATACGTGGTATTAGTGTGCGTCCCAGTGAGCTGCGTATTACTTTTGGTGAACATGCTGCAGTTGCTTCTGAAGCTGTGCTTGGTCTGCTGAAGGAATATCAGGGCAGGATGACTTTTAAAAATGGCAAAGAGCCGCAGCTGATTTTCAAGACTGCAGGATGTGATATTAAACCTTTGGACTGGCTGGAAAAACGGTTGCCTCAGTTAGTTGGTGTAAAAGAAAAACAGTAGGGTATATTGAAATTTTGTAATTAGCTTGATTGATAGAATTAAGCAGAAAGGAATTCGTTATGAGCAGTGATAAGTTTTTACGCGGAGCCGCTATTCTGACGCTGGCCGGACTTACGGTCAAGGTCATAGGTTCGTTTAACCGTATCCTGCTTTCCCGTTTATTAGGGGGAGAGGGTATCGGCCTTTATCAGATGGCATATCCGGTTTATCTGCTGCTGTTGGCTGTTTCATCAGCAGGAATTCCTATTGCTATTTCGATTATTGTTGCAGAAAAAATAGCTCGTAATGATTATTACAATGTACGGCGGGTATTTAGAGTATCGCTGGTCTTGATGGCGGCTACGGGAATGCTGTTTGCCGCTTCATTATTTGCAGCGGCAGGATGGCTGGTTGAAAATAATATTATCAGTGATCCGCGTGCTTATTATGGTTTAATTGCTTTAACGCCAGCTGTATTCTTTTCGACGATTCTGGCTTGCTTCCGCGGATTTTTCCAGGGTCATCAGCTGATGACGCCGCCAGCGGTTTCACAGATTCTTGAGCAGCTGATCCGTGTAATGACTATGGTGCTGCTGGCTTATTGGCTATTGCCATACGGATTGGAATATGCGGCTGCCGGAGCAGCTTTCGGTGCTGTTCCTGGCGGTGTTACCGGTTTAATTGTATTAAGCTTTTTTTACTGTAAGTACAAAAAGCATTGGCAGCTGCAGGAAGGCCAATTGCAGCCAGCAGTGCAAAAGGACAGTGCTTTCAGTATAGTAAAAAGACTTATGCTGCTGGCTTTGCCGGTTTCCTGTGCTAATATTATGGTGCCGATAAGCAGCAGTATCGATATGCTGCTTGTGCCTAACAGGCTGGTTGCCAGTGGTTTTGCCGTTGATGAAGCTACTACGCTGTTTGGTTATCTGGCTGGGATGGCGCAGCCTTTGCTGATGATGGCAACCATTCCTACTATGTCGCTGGCTGCAAGCCTTGTGCCTGCTGTTTCGGAAGCAAAAATTCTGCAGAATCGCAGCAGCATTGAACAAAAAGCCTCTACTGCGATGAAATTATGCTGTTTGCTTACTGTACCGGCGGCAGTGGGAATGAGTGTCTTGGCTGAGCCGATTTCGCTGCTTTTATATGGAACAGCAAAAGCGGCTACAGCTATTATGCATTCCGGTCCTGCTATCTGGCTTTTAGGTATGCACCAGATTAGTACCGGTGTATTGCAGGGCATTGGTATCATTAATGTGCCGATGCTGAATATGCTGTGCGGCATTGCGGCGAAAGTGGCAGCGGTATGGTTTTTAACTGATGCGGCAAATAATATTGCCGGCGCGGCGTGGGCGACGAATATAAATTTTGCTCTGGCTACGGCTTTAAATATTTTTGTTTTAAGAAAATATAAAATATACTTCCCCTGGCGGATTATAGCAAAGATTGTCTGTGCAGCTCTGCTGATGGGTGTTGCGGTACATTTCCTGCATCCGCTTTTATTAGGCGTATTGCCTTTAAAAGCATTGGCAGCTGTTTCAGCGATAATTATTGCTGCAGTTTTATATGCAGTACTGTTGTTCATTTTGGGGATTACCAATAAAAAAGAACTGCGGGAGATGCCGCTTATAAGAAAATTTTTAAAATAATAAGGAAAGAAGGCGTATACAATGGGTAAAGTTACGATAGTTGGTTTAGGGCCCGGTGCTGCCGGAAATTTATCCTTGGAAACCATGGATCTTTTGCAGAACAGTGCAAAAGTAATTTTACGCACAGCAGTGCATCCTACGGTAGCAGAACTGGAAAAACGCGGTGTTCAGTTTACTTCCTGTGATAATTTTTATGAACAGGGAAAATCTTTTGAAGAGGTATATGATAATATAACTGCGCATGTATTGCAGCAGGCTGAAAACACTGATGTGGTATATGCTGTACCGGGCAGTCCGCTGGTAGCTGAACGTACTGTGGTTCTGCTGCGCAGACGCGGCAAAGAGCAGGGTATCGAAGTATGCATTAAACCGGCTATGAGCTTTTTGGATTTGGCATATGTTGAACTTGGTATTGATCCTATTGCCGGACTGCGTATTATTGATGCGCAGGATTTTGACGCTGTAGCTGAAGCCGGTAATTATCCGCTGATGATTACCCAGGTCTACAGCAAGCTGGTTGCTTCTGATTTAAAATTGGGATTGATGGAAACTCTTGATGATGATTATGAGATATATTTCCTGCGCAATCTTGGCTTGCCGGATGAAGAATGTCGTCCTATAAAGCTGTATGAGCTGGACAGACAGCAGCATATTGATCATTTGACCAGTATATTTGTGCCGCCGCTGCTGGAGAAAGAGGAAACTATGATGCCGCAGCAGGAACAGGAAGAATATGAATTTGTTGAAGAGCCTGGTTATGATGATGTTGATATTCAGCCGCTGGTAGATGTTATGCAGACCTTGAGAGAACCTGATGGCTGTCCATGGGATAGAGAACAGACACATACCAGCATTCGCAGCAATATGATAGAAGAAGTTTATGAATTTTTGGAAGCTGTAGATAATGATGATGTTGCAGGCATGCGTGAGGAATTGGGCGACGTTCTGATGCAGGTAGTTTTCCATGCCCAGATGGCTAAGGAAGCTGGACGCTTTGATCTGCAGGAAGTTATTGACGAAGTAACAGATAAACTGATTCGCCGTCATCCTCATGTGTTTGGCAATCTGGATGTAGCAGACAGTGACGAGGTTTTGAAGAACTGGGAACAGATTAAAAAACAGGAAAAAACAGAACGTACGCATGTGCTCGATGGTGTATCACAGGGCTTGCCTGCATTATTAAGAGCATATAAGCTGCAGGGCAAGGCTGCTAAAGTTGGTTTTGACTGGGATAATAAAGAAGCTGTTTGGAATAAAGTACAGGAAGAAACTGCAGAATTGTTAGAAGCTTTACATGCTGGCGATAAAGCAGCCGCTGAAAGCGAATTGGGAGATTTGCTTTTTGCTATAGTTAATTATGCAAGACATAATAAAATTGAACCGGAAGCTGCTTTAAATGGTACTAACAATAGGTTTTTCAGCAGATTTAATTATGTGGAAGAGCAAGTGAAAAACAGCGGCCGCAGCTGGGAAGATTTTTCTCTTGCAGAGTTAGATGCTTTTTGGGCAGAAGCTAAAAAACAGGAAAAGATTATGTTGCAGAAAAATAAAAAATAAGCTGGATTTTTTTTGCGACATTTGTTACAATAACACGGTAGATTAAAGGAATACAGGCTTTGACGTAGAATAATATCATGAATATACGTCATTGAGTATTAGTAAAGTTATGTAAATATTAACAATTATTTACTTAATTTAATAATTAAGGGGGATCTTACGATGAACAAAACCGAATTAATTACTGCAGTAGCAGAAAAAACTGGCCTGACTAAAAAAGACGTTGAAAAGACTGTTAATGCATTTCTTGACACTGTAAAAGAAGAAGTTGCAGCTGACGGCAAAGTACAACTGATTGGCTTCGGCACTTTCGAAGCTCGTGTTCGTAAAGAACGTATGGGCAAAAACCCGCGTACTGGTGAAGAAATTATCATTGAAGCAGCTCAAGTTCCGGCTTTCAAAGCTGGTAAAGCTTTCAAAGACGTTGTTGCAAAAAAATAAATTTCTGAATGGATGCCCGGCTTTTACAGCTGGGCATTTTTTGTCCTGTCTATGATGAGTGATGGTCTGAGGTAGCCGAAAGGATGTGCATGATATGGTAAGACGCAGACAGCAGAAGAAAAGTAAAAAGAGTGTGTTCAAGCTTATTTTGTTGCTGGTTACTGTTATCTGTATCGGTATCTTGGCTCGGCAGGAATATCAGATTTATCAGATTAGACAGGAAAAGGAAGCTACTCAGCAAAGAGTAGAGCAGATGGAAAAGAAGAATTCGGCACTGGAAACTGAAAAACAAAATCTGCAGAATCCAGGTTATATTGAAAAGCTTGCCCGTGAAGAATACAACATGGTCAAGAAAAATGAAATACCTGTCTTTATCGTGGAAAATGAAAAGGATAAAGATAAGCAGCAGGAAAATAAATAATGAGAAAACAGCTTAATTTTAATTAAGCTGTTTTTCTTTTTTCAGGAGATTGAAATAAATATTGAGAAACAGATAAAATATACCATACTATTTTGAACATTCTGTTGACACTGCGTTTTTGCAAAGAGTATAATGATTAAGTATAAAGATTTTTTAAGGGGGATTTTTTTCTCAATGTCACTTGAAGTAGGTGCTATTTTAGAGGGTGAAGTTACAGGCATCACCAATTTTGGCGCGTTTGTGCAACTGCCGGAAGGCAAAGTGGGTCTTATCCATATTTCTGAAGTATCCAATGTCTATGTAAAAGACGTACATGACTTTCTGAAAGAACATGACAAAGTAAAAGTAAAAGTTTTATCCATTGACGAGCGCGGCAAAATCGGATTGTCCATTAAGCAGCTTACTCCGCCTCCTGCCGCTCCGCAGCCTAAACCGCAGCGTCCGCAGGCAGATAACAGAGAACGCCGCGGAGGTATGCGTCAGCAGAGTGCAAGACCTGTGCCGACTCTTTCTTTTGAAGATAAATTGTCTAAATTCCTGAAAGACAGCGATGATCGTATGCTGGATTTAAAACGTAATACTGAATCAAAACGCGGCGGCCGCGGTGCCAGACGCGAAAGATAATAGTGAAGAGGGGCGCTCTTATAGGGTGCCCTTTATTTTACATAGGAGAGGCCTATGGAAGGGCAGCGTATTATAAATAAAGTCGCAAAGGCATTGAAAAAAGCTATACCTGCCGGAAGTACCGTTGTGGCAGCTGTCAGCGGCGGTGCAGATTCTATGGCATTAGCAGAAGGTTTGTGCCAGTTAGAGCAGGAAGGATATTGCCGCGTTTTTGTGCTGCATGTAGAGCATGGTTTGCGAGGCGATGAAGCGCTGCGAGATGCACAGCTGGTAGAGCAGTTTTGCAAAGCAAGAAGCTTAGCATTTTGCTGTCAGCATGTAGATGTACTGAAATACAGTAAGCAGGTAGGTATATCGGTGGAAAGCGCCGCCAGAACGCTGCGTTATCAGGCACTGGAAGCACAAGCTGGTAAAGTGAAAGCTGATTGGATTGTTACTGCTCACCATAGTGATGATCAGGCAGAAACTATTCTGTTAAAATTACTGCGGGGTGCTGGTGCAGCAGGGTTAAGCGGCATGTCAGAGCGTAATGGGCGTATTTTGCGGCCGTTTTTGGGATTAACAAGAGCAGAACTGGAAACTTATTGTGTCTTGCGGCAAGTTAATTACTGTCATGACAGCAGCAATGACGATGTTTATTATACCCGCAACAGAGTGCGTTTGCAGCTTTTGCCGTATGTGGAGCATAATTTTAATCCTGAAATAAAGAAGGCTCTTGTACAGACTGCTCGGCTTTTGCAGAAAGATGAAGAATATTTTGCCGCACTGGTGGAGCAGGAGTTTTCCAAAAGAGTAAACTGGCGGCAGGATAAACTGCTGTTGTCGACTTGTGCTTGGTCTAGATTAGCAATGCCAGTGCGAACTCGTCTGTTGCGCAGGGCTTATTTTGCTGCTGGCGGAACAGAGCTTGGCTACAAGCATACTGCAGCGTTAGATAAGCTATGCTTAAATAATAGGAGCGGACAGCGACTGCAGCTGCCGCAGAAGTTACAGGCAGTGTATGAGTATGAAAAGCTCATTTTTTCTAAGCAGCTGAACGTAAACACAGTACAGACGGCAATAACTGAGGTACAGCTGCCTGTACAGGATGGTATGGTTGTACAGATAGAAACTGGCAGCCTGCATGTAAGACTAATGCAGGAAAAGCCTGATTTGACAGGGAAGAATATCATCTATCCGGCAAAGCTTGTAAATGAGGAATTAACTGTGCGTTGCCGTAAAAACGGAGACAAGTTTTATCCTTATGGCGGCAGCGGCGGCAAAAAACTGAAAGATTATTTTATTGATCGAAAAATTCCTCGTCAGCAGCGTGACAGTAAAATACTGGTCTGCTGCGGCAGCAGGATTCTCGGAATTTTTGGCGTTGCTAACGGAGCCTGGCAGCCGGGAGAATATGATTTGTGGTTAGATATAGAATATACAGCAAAGGAGCAGAACAATGAATAACGATATTAAACAGGTTTTACTGACTAAAGAAGAAATTGACGCACGTGTCAGTGAGATGGGCAGACAAATCAGTGAAGATTATAAAGGTAAAGACTTAGTAGTAATCATCCTGCTCAAAGGTGCAGCCTGGTTTGCTACTGACTTAACCAGAGCTATTGATATTCCGCTGCGTGTTGATTTTATGGTGGCATCTTCTTATGGGGATGGCACTTCTACTACCGGCAGTGTAAAGGTAAGACTGGATATCAGCGAAAATATAGCTGGCAAACATGTACTGCTGATTGATGATATTATCGACAGCGGTGTAACCTTTGCGGCTATCAGCAATATGCTGAAAATCCAAAAACCTGCTTCTTTGAAGACTGTTGCGCTGTGTGATAAGTCTGAACGCAGAATTAATGGTTTAGAAGCTGATTATGTAGGCTTTAAAATTCCTGATGAATTTGTTGTAGGCTATGGTCTTGATTATGCAGGAGATTATCGTAATCTGCCATATATCGGTGTTTTGAAATCTTCTGTTTATGCACGCAGCTAATAAATAAGAGTTGTTTAATCAAGTAGAGTATACTATAATAAAAAAGTGTAAATTTTAGTAGAAGGAGGATACGTACTTGAATAAATTTTTTAAGAACGTAACTTTTTATCTGCTGATTATTATTGTCATGATCTGGATGTTTGATTATTATTCCGGCGGTACTGAGAAAAAAGATGATATGAGCTATACCAGCTTTTTACAGCATGTACAGCAGGATGATATAAAACAGGTAACTATTGTTGATAATATTATCAGCGGTAAATTAAAGGACGGACAGGAGTTTTCTACTGTTGTGCCCGATGATGACACACTGATTTCCAAGCTTGAAGCCAAGAATGTAGAAATCAGAGCAGAACTTCCTCCGCAGCCGCCCTGGTGGACCGGTATTTTAAGTTCTCTGCTGCCGATGCTGCTTATTGTAGGCTTATGGTTCTTACTGATGAATCAAAGCAATGGCGGCGGCGGACGTGTGATGAACTTCGGCAAAAGCCGTGCACGCCGTTATGATGAAGATAAGGTAAAGGTTACTTTTAAGGATGTTGCCGGTGCTGATGAAGCTAAGCAGGAACTGGAAGAAGTTGTAGAATTTCTGAAGCATCCCCAGAAGTATAATGAACTGGGAGCAAAAATTCCTAAAGGCGTATTGCTTTATGGACCTCCTGGTACTGGTAAAACCTTGCTTGCCAAGGCTGTTGCCGGTGAAGCAGGCGTACCGTTTTTCAGCATCTCCGGCTCCGACTTTGTAGAAATGTTTGTTGGTGTTGGTGCATCCCGTGTACGCGACTTGTTTGAACAGGCAAAGAAAAGCGCTCCTTGTATAGTATTTATCGATGAAATCGATGCTGTAGGACGTCAGCGAGGCGCTGGTCTTGGCGGCGGTCATGATGAACGCGAGCAGACTTTGAACCAGTTGTTGGTTGAAATGGATGGTTTTGGTGCTAATGAAGGCATTATCATGATTGCGGCTACTAACCGTCCGGACATCCTTGACCCTGCGCTTTTGCGTCCTGGTCGCTTTGACCGTCAGATTGTTGTAGACCGTCCTGATATTAAAGGACGTCAGGAAATTTTGAAAGTGCATGTTAAAGGCAAGCCCATTGGACAGGATGTTGAGCTCAATGTTATTGCTCAGCGTACTCCCGGCTTTACCGGTGCTGATTTAAGCAATCTGGTTAACGAAGCAGCGCTTATGACTGCCCGTAAAAATAAAAAGGTTATCAACATGCCGGAAATGGAAGAAGCGGCAGAACGTGTTATCATGGGACCGGAACGCAAGAGCCGTGTTATCAGTGATAAGGAAAAACGCCTTACTGCATACCATGAAGGCGGTCATACCGTAGTGGGGATGCTGCTTGATAATACTGATCCTGTGCACAAGGTAACCATTATTCCGCGCGGACGCGCAGGCGGTTATACTTTAAGCCTGCCTAAAGAAGACAGATATTATGCAACCCGCAGTGAGATGCTGGATGAACTTAAAGTATTGCTGGGCGGCCGTGTAGCAGAAGCACTGGTATTGAAAGAGATTTCCAGCGGTGCAAGCAATGACTTGCAGCGTGCTACTACATTGGCAAGACAGATGATCTGCGAGTATGGCATGAGTGAGAATATCGGACCTGTAACCTTTGGTCATCGTCAGGACCAGGTATTCCTTGGCCGTGATATTGCCCGCGATAAGGATTACAGTGAAGAGGTTGCAGCAGAAATTGATAAGGAAGTACGTTCCTTTATTGAAGATGCTTATGCAGCAACTGAAAAACTGCTGTCTGATAATATTGATAAACTGCATGTTATTGCAGAAGCTCTTATTGAGCGCGAAACTTTGGAAGCCGATGAAATCAGCGAGCTGATTAAATATGGTCATATCCTTTCTGCAGAAGAAAAAGCAGAACTGGGTATTAAAGAACCTTCCAAAGAAGCGGTTGTACAGGAAGTGCCTGCAGTACAGGAACCGGCAGTACAAGAAGCTGTTAGTGCTCCTACAGATGCTGAAAGTAAATAAAATGTTAACGCACCCTGAATAAGGGTGCGTTTATTTTTTCTTGACTTTTGGTTAACCTGGTGATAACCTTTGCTTATGATAATGGAGGGAATTGCTATGCGCAAACGTATTTTAGAGCTTTTACGTGCCAGTGGGTCAGAACCGGTTTCGGGAGAGGAAATTTCCCGTAAGCTGGAGGTATCCAGAACGGCAATATGGAAGCATATCCAGACTCTGAAAAATGATGGTTATGAAATAGAGTCAGTACCTAAGAAGGGTTATATTCTGAGGGAAGCACCGGACAGACTGTTCCCGCAGGAAATAACTTCCAGACTGAAAACAAAATGGCTGGGTCACAGTATCTGCTATCAGGATAGTGTGGACTCTACCAACAATGTAGCTAAGGCTATTGCCAATGGCGGCTGTGAAAACGGTCTGATGGTAGTAGCAGAGGAACAGTGTTCTGGTAAGGGCCGTCTTTCCCGCGGCTGGATTTCTCCTTATGCAAAAGGTATTTGGTTCTCCGTAGTACTGAAACCGCCGTTTTTGCCGCAGGAAGCATCTAAATGCACTCTGCTTGCAGCTGTATCCGTAGTTAAGACTATCAATAAGCTGAAAGGCGTTAATGCAGCTATTAAATGGCCGAATGACGTTTTATTAAATGGCCGTAAGTTGGTTGGTATCTTAACTGAGATGAACGCGGAGTTCGGTCATATTAATTATGTGGTTATCGGTACCGGTGTTAATACCAATGGTCAGAAAGAAGATTATCCCGAAGAAGTACGTGATTTGGCAGTATCTGTTGCCGATGTAGCTCAGGAGCCTTTTACCAGGGTTGATTTGCTGGTAGATATCCTGAAAAATATGGAAGATTTGTATGAACAGGTTCTGCAGCATGGCTTTGCTCCTGTGCTGGATGAATGGCGCAAGTATTCCTGTACTTTAGGACAGGATGTAAAGGTTATTGCTCCTGATGAAACATATTTCGGCAAGGCGCTTGATATTGATGAAGAGGGACTTTTGATTGTAGAGCGTACTGACGGAAGGATTGATAAGGTTGTAGCAGGTGATGTTTCTATTCGTCCTGCCGCAGCTAAAAACGGTGCTTATCAATAAAGTGTTGCATTATAGAGATGTTTTGCGTATAATAGTAAAGGTTTTTTAGAAAAAATAAGGAACAGCTTGGCTGTCCAAGGAGGATAATAAATGTTATTGGTAATAGATGTAGGCAATACCAATATTGTGGCAGGTGTATTTGAAAATAAGGAACTGAAGATGCATTGGCGTTTTTCTACTGACCGTTCCAAAACTGCTGATGAATATGGTATTTTGCTGCGCAGTATGTTTGATTACAGCGATGTGCCTATGCATGAAGTAACATCTATCATTATGTCCAGCGTAGTACCTCCGGTGCTTATTCCGTTGTGCCATATGTGTGAAAGATATTTCGGCATCAAACCTATGGTTGTAGGCCCTGGTATTAAAAACGGTATTATGCTGCGTTATGACAATCCTAAGGAAGTCGGTGCAGACCGTATCGTTAATGCGGTAGCTGCATTTGATAAATACAGCAAGCTGAATCGTCCTATGATAATTGTCGATTTTGGTACAGCAACTACTTTCTGTGCTTTGCTGCCGAACGGCGAATATTTAGGCGGCGCTATTGCTCCCGGTATTGGCATTTCTACAGAAGCACTGTTCCAGAGAACTGCCAAACTGCCGCGTATTGAGCTTATTAAGCCGAAAACTGTTATCTGCCGCAATACGGTTAATTCCATGCAGGCAGGTGTACTGTACGGATTTGTAGGTCAGATGGAAGGAATTATCAGCCACATGAAAGCTGAGCTAGGCGGCGATGCATATGTTATCGCAACCGGCGGTTTTGCCAACACTATGGCGGCAGAATCTCATGCTATTGATGTAGTAGAACCTTTCCTTACACTGGATGGCTTAAGAATCCTGTACGAGAAGAATGCAAAATAAAATGAACTTTCAGCCCGCTTCGGCGGGCTGTATTTGTATATGAGAGGAATAGAATGAAACTAGGTAATGTAGCTATTGATGTTCCGGTGGCGCTGGCTCCGATGGCGGGGATAACAGATTTGCCTTTCAGGCTTATCTGCCGCAGATTGGGCTGCGGTTATACCGTATCTGAAATGATTAGTGCCAAAGGGCTTTTATATAATAATACCAAGACAAAAGAAATGCTGAAAATTGACAGCGGAGAACGACCGACTGCTATCCAGCTTTTTGGCAGCGTTCCGGCAGAGCTGGCAGAAGCAGCCAGGATTGTTGCGGAAAGCGGCGCTGATATGATTGACTTGAATATGGGCTGTCCGGTGCCAAAGATTGTCAATAACGGTGAAGGTTCAGCACTGATGAAGCAGCCAGATTTAGCTTATGAGATATTGGCGGCAATGGTTAAGGCTGTAGATATCCCTGTTACGGTAAAGTTTCGTGCTGGCTGGGACGATGCTCATCGTAATGCGGTAGAAATTGCCAAAGCTGCGGAAGCAGCCGGTGTTGCAGCTGTTGCTGTGCACGGAAGAACAAGGCAGCAGTTTTATGAAGGCAAGGCAGACTGGAAGATTATTGCTGAGGTGAAAAAAGCTGTCAAAATACCAGTTTTTGGCAATGGTGATATTTTTTCCGCTGCTGATGGCTTGCGGATGCTGGAAGAAACAGGCTGTGACGGTTTAATGGTAGGACGCGGTGCTGACGGTAATCCTTGGATTTTTCAGCAGCTGCGCGCTGCACTTTTGAATCAGCCTTATAATGAGCAGGTACCGCTTAATGAAAAACTGGAGCTGGCAGCGGAGCATTTACGGATGTTAATTGAGCTTAAAGGGGAATATATTTCTGTTAAAGAAATGCGCAGACATATTTCTGCTTATTTGAAAGGAATGCCCCATGCAGCGGAGTATCGCAGTCGTTTCCATAAAATGGATACTTATGAGCAGTTTATGGAGCTGTTAGAAGAATACCGAGTATGTGCTGAAAAATATTATGCTGAGGAAAAACATTTTTGCCGCTAAAGTTGTGCAAATACTGTAATTATGATAAAATAACATTTTGTAAAAGAAGCGATTGTGGGAGTATTTGGCATGAATTCAGCAAAAAAATCCAGACATGTTGTCAGTGTCAGCCTTGGTTCATCAGAACGTGATGCCAAAGCAGTGTTGTCTTTGGCTGATACGGAGATAACTATTGAAAGATGCGGTACTGACGGTAATCTGGAGAAGGCTAAAGAGTTATTGGAATATTGGGATGGTAAAGCGGATGCCATAGGGTTAGGCGGTACAGATTTATACGTTTATGCTGGCGGCCGACGTTATACCTTCCGTGAATCAGCCAGTCTGATTGCCAATGTAAAGCATACTCCTGTATTAGACGGCAGCGGATTGAAAAATTCACTGGAACGCCGTTTAATAAAAAAATTAGCAGCAGACGGAACAGTAGATATTCAAAATAGTCGTGTACTGCTTGTTTGTGCTGTAGACCGTTTCGGCATGGCAGAGGCGCTGCAGGAAGAAGGCGCTGAGGTTACTTTTGGCGACTTGATTTTTGGCCTTAATATCAATAAACCGCTGCACTCATTAAAAGCTTTGGGCTTTTGGGCCGCGCTTCTGGCACCTGTTATTACCAGGCTGCCGGTAAGCTGGTTTTATCCTATGGGCAGTGAACAGAAAAAACGTACGGTACGTCATGCTGAGTACTTTCTGAATAATGATATTATTGCCGGAGATTTTCACTATATACGTAAATTTATGCCGGAAAAATTACCGGATAAGATAATTATTACCAATACTGTTACTGCAGCTGACCGAGAAATGCTGCGCGAAGCAGGTGTCAGAATGCTGATTACTACTACACCGCGTCTGGAAGGACGCAGTTTTGGTACCAATGTTATGGAAGCTATGCTGGTTGCTTTACAGGGCAGTAAAAAGCCTTTGAGCGCCGCTGAATATATAAAGCTGTTGGAAGCTTATAAGATTGAATCGTCTGTGGAGTACCTGAGTACGAAGGAGCAGCAATAATTAATGGAAAAGTTCGCATTTATCATACATCCCCTGTCCATTAAGGATATGGAACATGTTTCGCCGATTCTGAAATATATTCCGGACGGCGTTTTAGAAGCATGCCTGAAAATGAAGAAGCCTTTTAAAGTTTCTCATATTACAGGTATTCAAAGTCCCTATGCTGAAGCAGAGGGCTGGTTTGTAGGCTGCCCGCTTACGGCTAAGCAAATGGTAGAGCTGCCGGAAGAGTTTGTCATGGACAGAATTATTGAATCCGGACAAGTCGCTCAGGAACTGGGTGCCAAGATTGTAGGCCTGGGCGCTTTTACTTCTGTTGTAGGTGATGCCGGAATTACGGTAGCCAAGAATCTTGATATAGCTGTTACTTCCGGCAACAGTTATACGGTTGCTACCGCCATTCAGGGAACAGAAGCTGCTGTTAAGCTGATGGGCAAAAAGCTGGAAGATTGCCGTGCAGTTGTTGTCGGTGCCAGCGGTTCTATCGGTTCTGCAGGCGTAAAATTATTGGCTGGCGAAGTAAAGCATATTACTTTGGTAGCAAGACATCTTGCGCCGCTGGAAGAAATTGCTGATGAATTAATCAAAAAAGAAAAATGTGAAGTTGTGGTAACTAATAATATTCACGAAGCATTGCGCGAAGCCGATATTGTTATTACCGTAACCAGTGCGTTGGACTTTATTATTGAGCCGGAAGATTTAAAACCCGGTGCGGTAGTTTGTGATGTAGCAAGACCGCGTAATGTTTCTAAGGAAGTTTCTGCTAAACGCAAGGATGTTCTGGTTATCGAAGGCGGCGTGATTGATGTGCCTGGCAATGTAGATTTCCATTTTAACTTTGGCTTCCCGCCGCATACTTCCTATGCCTGCATGGCAGAAACCATGATTCTGGCTTTGGAAGGAAAATATGAAGACTTTACTCTTGGCAGAAAACTTGATTTGAACAAAATTCGTTTAATCAGCGATTTGGCAGTTAAGCATGGCTTTAAATTGGCCGGCTTCAGAAATTTTGAACGTGCTGTTACCGAAGAAGAGATAAACAGCATCAAAAATCTGGCCTGGCAGGAATTAAAGGTACATGGATAAGTGTCAGCAAGAGAGAAAGTATGTTATAATTTAATAATAGCGTATATCAGTCCGGTTAATAAATCCGGGCTTTTATATATCAATTATGCAGAATAAATGATAAAGGAGCAGTAACATGGCTAATAAAGAAACTATTTTGACAGCTGAAGGCCTGAAAAAATTAGAGGAAGAATTAGATAATCTCCGCACCGTCCGTCGTCAGGAAGTAGCAGAACGTTTGAAAGTAGCTATTTCTTATGGTGATATCAGCGAAAACTCTGAGTATGATGACGCTAAGAGTGAGCAGGCTTTTATTGAAGGCCGTATTATCGAGCTGGAACAGATGATTAATACTGCAATCATCATTGATGATTCTGCCAGCAAGAAAAAAGACGTTGTTTCCCTGGGCTCTACCGTTGTGGTAAGAGATTTGGAAACCGGTGATGAAGATACCTATACTATCGTTGGTACTACGGAAGCTGATCCTTTCAAAAACCGTATTTCCAATGAATCTCCGGTAGGAGCGGCTATCCTCGGCCATAAAGTGAATACCATTGTACAGGTAAACACTCCTGCAGGTGAGCTTTCCTATAAAATTATCGAAATTAAATAATAAGGGGAGAAGAAAATGGCTGAAGAAAAGAATACTCAGCAGGTAGAAGAAAAAGCACCGCTGACTGAATCTGAAATTAACGAACAAATGCAGGTGCGTCTGGACAAGATGCATAAAATTGAAGAACATGGCTGGCTTCCGTTTGGTCATAAATTTGAATGGAGCCATCATGCTGCTGATATTGCAGAACAATTTGAAGAACTTTCTGCTAATGAAACTATCGTACGTCTGGCAGGTCGTGTTATGGCTATCCGCGGCCATGGTAAAACCTGTTTCATGGACTTGATGGATAAAAGTGGCCGTATCCAGTTATATGTGCGTAAAGATGCTATTGGTGAAGATAATTATGCACTGATTAAAATGATGGATATCGGTGATATTGTTGGCGTATGCGGTACTGTTTTCCGCACTCATATGGGCGAACTGTCTATTAAAGCAGTTTCTCTGGAAATGCTGTCCAAATCTTTGCGTCCGCTGCCGGAAAAATGGCATGGTCTGAAAGATATTGAAATGCGTTATCGTCAACGTTATGTTGATTTGATTGTTAATCCTGAAGTACGCGATACTTTTGTAAAACGCAGCCAGATTATTAAGAGTGTACGTGAAATCCTTGATAATCGTGACTTCCTGGAAGTAGAAACTCCGATTATGCACAGCATTGCCGGTGGTGCTGCTGCGCGTCCGTTCATTACTTATCATAATGCTCTGGATATGCAGCTTTACATGCGTATTGCTCCGGAACTTTATCTGAAACGCCTGATTGTTGGCGGTATGGAAAGAGTATACGAACTTGGCCGTGTATTCCGCAACGAAGGTATTGATATTAAACATAATCCTGAGTTTACCATCGTAGAAATTTATCAGGCTTTTGCTGATTATAAAGACATGATGGAAATTACTGAAACCATCGTATCTCAAACTGCTCAGAAAGTACTTGGTACTATGAAGATTACTTACGAAGGACAGGAGATTGATCTGACTCCGCCTTGGAACCGTATGACCATGATTGAAGCAGTTGCTAAATATACCGGTCAAGACTTTACCGGTGTTACCGACATTGAAGAAGCACGCAAAATGGCTGCAGCTATCAATGTACCTATTGAAAAAACATACGGTATTGGTAAGATTATCAATGCATGTTTTGAAGAACATGTTGAAGATAAGCTTATTCAGCCAACCTTTATTACCGGTCATCCGAAAGAAATTTCTCCGCTGGCTAAGAGCAGTGTGGAGAATCCGGAAATTACCGATCGTTTTGAAGGCTTCATTTACGCACGTGAAATCTGCAACGGCTTTACCGAGCTTAACGATCCTATCGATCAACGCGAACGCTTTGTAAAACAGGTTGAAGAACGTAAAGCAGGCGATGACGAAGCTCATATGATGGACGAAGACTTTGTCAATGCTTTGGAATATGGTCTGCCTCCTACAGGCGGTCTGGGCATCGGTATCGACCGTTTGGTAATGTTCCTTACCGACAGTACTTCTATTCGTGATGTATTGTTCTTCCCACATATGCGCCATAAAAACCAATAAGAGCTGTATAAAGACATAATAAAAAGACCCAGGAGTTATCTCTTGGGTCTTTTGTTATATGTAAAATCAGGTGTTTTTAGCCACAATAGCGCCTACAGCTGCGCCAATAATGAAACCGGTAACAGCATTGCCGTTATCATCTTTATCATGGTCTTCTCTGTCGCGAGGCGGAGGTGGAGCATCATGACGTCTGTCATCACGGTCGTGACGCGGTTCTTCTTTAGGAGGTTTAGGAGGATCTTTCCTTTCAGGGCGATCATGACGTTCTTCCTGTCTGGGAGGTGGCGGAGCATCATGTCTGTCCTTTGCTGCTGCAATACTTGTCAGAGGAAGAGAAAAGATGAAAGTAGCGAGTACCAGGGCAATAGTTTTCTGCGTTAGAACATTCCAGGACTTCATATAAATCACTTCCAATCCTAATATATCTTACAATATAAATATATCATGAATTTATGTTTTTTTGTTGGCAAAATTAGAGTATAGCAGTAAAAAGTTTAAAAATAATATTTAATGCACTGGTTATTTTGTTGTAAAAATAAAAGATGATGGATTATTGTAATATAATAAATACGACTAGCACGCTTTTGTGTGCCGGTTTTTTGTTTTATTTAGATAAAAACAGCTATAAAATACAAAACTTTTGACTAAAATTCTTAAAAAAGTTTTTCTGTTTTTGGGTGTTTTTTTAGGAAAAAACAGGCAGAATACGGCAATTTTCAGCAAAAAATACTATAAATTTTTACTAAATTTATAACGCCGCAAAGATAGGTATAGCAGGGCTCTCTAAAACAACCATACCAGGTGTATCAGAGAAAAAGATGCAAAAAAAGCAAAAAAAGATGAAAAAAGGTGTTGACATAATGATAGGAGGATGGTATTATATACAAGTCGCCGAGATACGGCGGCGGAACCTTGAAAACTGAA
>ERZ773192.664-NODE-664-length-41012-cov-112.938814_pt1 | contig 41012 bp, 34 predicted proteins | sample MGYA00581010_ERZ773192 | MGnify/ENA primary metagenome ERZ773192 (study PRJEB29015, sample SAMEA2737741) | human gut metagenome | biome: human gut; feature: human-associated habitat; material: faeces | place: China | collected 2012 ...
CATGCACCCAATTCATAAATGTGTCGCAAAGGGCGCTCCACATTTATTTCATTGAGGGCTGTCGAGTGTGTCCGTTGGACGCACAGTATAAAGTCAAAAACAAAAACAGCGACTTGTGAGTAAGCTCCCAGATCGCTGTTTCTGTTTTGACTTTGCATGGCTCGTAACTTTCAAGTTAGTTTGTCGCAAATACCCCAAAAACAATGAATTCCGTACAAAAAAGTTCCTAAACCAGGGATTTTTGCACGGAATTTCTTCATTTTGCCCGTTCAGCGAAAATAACAGCTTTTTACATGGCAAAATCTCATGTTTTTGTATTTTTTTTAAAATGTCAGCAGTCCACACCAAGCTTGCGGAGTTCTTCTTCCGCCTGCTCCTTGGTCAGGAAGTGGATGCCATGGATTCCCTGTTCTTCGGCGGCCTCGACGTTCTTCAGGGTATCATCCAGGAATACGCTCTCTTCTGCCTTCAATCCATAACGATTCAAAAGTAACTGATAGATCTCCGGTTCCGGCTTGATCAGATGCTCCTTATAGGACAGGATACCGCCCTCCATCTCCGGCAGGAAATTCAATGCCTCTGCGCACTCTACCTCGGCCTTGCGGGAAAAATTAGACAGATAATACACATGGTATCCTTTTGCCTTTAATTCCAGCAGCCAGGGAATGGCATAGGCTCTCGGAGTTACTATTCCGGCAATACTCGTAAATGCCTGATATAGCTCCTGCTCCAGCTGCGGTGCATCTTTTACAAACGTATCCAGTACCTGTTCATCCGTCCAGGTACCGCGGTCATACTCTGCCCATGCCGGATGCATCACGGATGCTTTGGCAATCTTTTGAATCATCTCCGCACCGAATCCCTTGTCTGCCAGAAATCCTTCCCAACGATAATCAGTCAGTACATTTCCAATATCAAATATTATATTCCGTATCATATTTTCTCTCCTCGTCTGTCTAACTCCATGATCTCCAGCAGCTTCTCCGCCACCGGCGCCATAGGCATTTTCGTGTTCCTTACAACACAGAACTGTCTCTTCGGTATCATTTTATTGAACCTGAGTTCAAAAAGCAGGCCGGATTCCACATAATCTCTGGCGAAATCCCGCATCACACAGCCCACACCAAGATTCCTCCTGACAAACTGTACGATCATATCACTGGTGGCCAATTCAAACTCCGGCTGCACATAGACGCCGTTGCCCGCAAGGAATTCATCCATATAACTTCTGCTGCTGGTATTTTTCTCCAGAAAAATAAGAGGCAGGCTCTCCAGTTCCTGAAAATCCAGCATTTTATTTTTATACCCGAAAAATTTTCTCCCGGCCACAAACACATCCTCGATCTCCCGCACGGGGATCATCTGAATATCCGGTCTGTCTGGAAAAGGAGTGCTGACGATTCCGAAATCAATCCTTCCCTCTCTTAAAGAATTCAGGGTCTCCGGGGTGGGGGCATTGGATACGATTACTTTAATGCCGGGATACTTCTCATGAAATTTTTCAAGATAGGGAAGCAGATAGAACTGTAGTGTCATATCGCTGGCACCGATCCGGACTTCACCCAACTCCATATTCTGCATCTGGTGGACCTTCTTCACCCCCAGTTCGATCTGTTCGTATCCTTTTGCCACATAGGAATACAACAATTCTCCCTCACCGGTCAGGCGCACACCTTTAGCCGCCCGGTGGAAAAGCGACACATCCAGAGTGTTTTCCAGCTGCTTGACAGCCTGACTGACCGCCGGCTGTGAAATGGACAGTTCTCCTGCTGCCTTCGTAACACTTCCGCATTTTGCCACATAATAAAATACTTTATATGCCTCCAGGTTGTTGATCATAGTGCCTCCCATCAATCCCGCAAACCGTTTTGAGAAAAAAGGGCATAGGCTGCATCTTCTGCCGCGCCATGCCCTTTTCCTGCATTACTATAAATCATAAGCTCACGAATTCGTGCTATCGCACTCTACATCCTGCTTCGCAGGGTATTTCGTATTATACTCTATCATTATTTCTTCAGAGGACTCTCACGATAAATGATATCTTCTCTTCCGGGACCGTTGCTGACCATGGTGATAGGGAAACCAATCTGCTCCTCAATGAACTCTACATACTTTCTGCAGTTCTCAGGCAGATCCTCGAATTTTCTGATGCCGCGGATATCACAATTCCATCCGGGGAGCTTCTTCAGTACGGGTTTAGCCTTCTCCAGCTTGTAGGTTACAGGGAAATCAGTGGTCACTTCACCATCGATCTCATAGCCTACACATACAGGGATCTCCTCCAGATATCCCAGTGCATCCAGTACGGTAAATGCTACATCGGTAGCGCCCTGCAGACGACAGCCGTACTTGGTAGCTACACAGTCGAACCAGCCCATACGTCTGGGGCGTCCGGTGGTAGCGCCGAACTCACCGCCGTCACCGCCGCGGCGGCGAAGCTCATCTGCCTCGTCACCGAAGATCTCGGATACGAAAGCGCCTGCTCCTACTGCGGAAGAATATGCTTTACTTACGGTAACGATCTGCTTGATCTCATAAGGAGGGATACCTGCACCAATAGCACCGTATGCTGCCAGAGTGGAGGAAGAAGTTACCATAGGGTAGATTCCGTGATCCGGATCCTTCATGGTACCTAACTGACCCTCTAACAGAATGGTCTTGCCTTCCTTCAGTGCCTTATCCAGGAATGCAGATACATCGCATACGAAAGGTGCGATCATGTCACGATACTCATGCAGGGTATTTAACAGTTCTGCGGGATCGATCAGCGGCTTATGATACAGATGCTCTAAGATGACATTCTTCATCTCGCTGACGCGCTGTACCTTTTCCTCTAACAGTTCGTCATCAAATAACTCACTTACCTGGAAACCGATCTTCGCATACTTATCGGAATAAAAAGGTGCAATGCCGGACTTGGTGGAACCGAAGGACTTGCCACCCAGTCTCTCTTCCTCATACTGATCAAATAAAATATGATAAGGCATTACCATCTGTGCACGGTCGGATACCAGAATCTTAGGCATGGGAACATTTCTGTCTGTGATAGACTTGATCTCCTTCATCAGGATGGGAATGTTCAATGCCACACCGTTACCGATCACGCTGGTGGTATGATTGTAAAATACACCGGAAGGAAGAGTGTGCAGAGCAAATTTACCATAATTGTTCACGATAGTATGTCCTGCATTTGCGCCGCCCTGAAAACGTACGATAATGTCCGCTTTCTCTGCCAGCATATCTGTGATCTTTCCTTTTCCTTCGTCGCCCCAGTTGGCTCCTACAACTGCCTTTACCATGTTTTCCTCCATTCTTTATCACAATTCGTGATAAATCTAACTCAACTCTCTTACTCTTTTGAGAGAACAATGTTTCTCTCACACTGTCTCTTAGTATACAACACTTTGTGATATAAGTAAAATCAATATTTATTATATTTTATATAACCTGTGATTATTGTGCTCCATCCCAGCAATAGGTACAGAGTTTGTCTCTTCCGATCCCCACAGACTCGATCATATCATCCAGTCTCTGGAACTGCAGGGTAGTGAAGTTCAGCTGCCTTCCTATCCTGCCTACCATTTCTTCATACTCCGGCGTATCCGGATCCACATAGTTCTTCAGGTCAATCTGTCTGTCTTCCTGCTCCATCTCCTTGATCACACGGCGGGTGATCAGATCCATCTCGGAGGAGGATCTGGAGAAGTTCAGATACTTACAACCGTATAACAAGGGGGGACATGCCGGACGGATATGTACTTCCTTCGCACCGCTCTGGTATAAAAATTCCGTCGTCTCTCTCAGCTGTGTACCGCGGACAATGGAATCATCAATGAGCAGCAGGCTCTGATCCTGGATCAGGTCATGTACCGGAATCAATTTCATCTTGGCGATCAGATTTCTCTGGGTCTGTATCGTCGGCATAAAAGATCTCGGCCAGGTCGGTGTATATTTAATGAACGGGCGGGAGAAAGGAATCCCCGAACGGTTCGCATATCCCACTGCATGAGCGGTACCGGAATCCGGCACACCGGCTACGATATCCGGCTTTACATGATCACGCTCCGCGAGCTTCGCGCCACACTGATAACGCATTTTTTCAACACTGATCCCTTCGTAAGAGGAAGAAGGATATCCATAATATACCCACAAAAAGGTGCAGATTTTCATGTCTTTTCCCGGCTGTACCAGCGTCCGCACGCCTTCCGGTGTCACCACGGCGATCTCTCCCGGTCCCAGTTCACGTACCGGCTGGTATCCCAGATTCAGATAAGCAAAGCTTTCAAAGGAAACACAATATGCCCCTTCCTTTTTGCCCACGGCCACAGGAGTACGTCCCATCTTATCTCTGGCCGCATAGATTCCCTTCGGTGTCATGATCAGAAGCGTCATGGAACCTTCAATGATCTCCTGGGCGTACTGAATGCCCTCTACCAGGTTATCCTTCTGATTCACAATGGCTGCCACCAACTCCGTGGCGTTGATGTCGCCGCCGCTCATCTCCAGAAAATGGGAATGTCCTTTTGCGAACAGATCCTTTATAATGGCATCAGTATTATTGATCTTGCCAACCGTGGTGATGGCATAAGTTCCGTGATGGGAACGCACCATCAGTGGCTGTGGTTCAAAATCTGAGATACATCCGATACCGAGATTGCCCCGCATTTCATTGACATCCTTGTCGAATTTGGTACGAAACGGCGCATTCTCGATGTTGTGAATGGCTCTGTTATAACCTTCCTCTTTGCTGTAGACTGCCATTCCGGCGCGTCTGGTTCCCAGATGGGAATGATAGTCTGTTCCGAAAAACAGATCAAATACACAGTCTTCTTTTGCTGCGACTCCAAAAAATCCACCCATTTTTATCTATCTCCTGCTCTCTCTGATATTTCTCCGCAACGCAGAAAACCGCCATTGGCTCTCCTGGTCAAATGACGGATTTCTGTGATGATATGATTTCTATTTATACATTGATCTCTGCCTTTACGCCCAGAAGGTCTTTGTTGGCTTCCAGAATCGGATGGATCACGTTCTTTAAGAATGCTTCCACCTGTTCCTTAGAACGTCCGATATACTTAGAAGGATCCATGGATGCCTTCAGTTCCTCCAGTCCCATGGGGAATGCAGGATCTGCGGCGATCAGCTCTAACAGATTGTTTTCTTTTCCTTCTACCTTCACGTTGCGGCCCGCCTCCATAGACAGCTCACGGATACGCTCATGCAGCTCCTGACGGTTGCCGCCTAACTTTACAGCATCCATCATGATATTCTCGGTAGCCATGAAGGGCAGCTCACTCATCATATGCTTCTCGATCACCTTCGGGTATACTACCAGACCGTCCACAACATTCAGGCACAGATCCAGGATGCCGTCGATGGCAAGAAAGCCTTCGGGAATGGACAGTCTCTTATTTGCAGAGTCATCCAGCGTTCTCTCGAACCACTGGGTAGCGGAAGTGATCGCGGGATTCAGTGCGTCCACCATCACATAACGGGACAGAGACGCAATGCGCTCACTTCTCATGGGATTACGCTTATATGCCATTGCGGAGGAACCGATCTGATTCTTCTCAAACGGCTCTTCCACTTCCTTCAGGTGCTGTAACAGACGGATATCGTTGCTCATCTTGTGTGCAGATGCCGCAATACCTGCCAGTACGTTAGCTACTCTGGTATCCACCTTTCGGGAATAGGTCTGGCCGGATACGGGATAGCACTCCTTGAAGCCCATCTTGGCAGCGATCATGGGATCGATCTTGTCGATGGTCTCCTGATCCCCGTTGAACAGTTCCAGGAAGGATGCCTGGGTTCCGGTGGTTCCCTTGGAGCCTAACAGCTTCATGGTACCAAGAACATGATCCAGATCCTCCAGATCCAGAGAGAACTCCTGCAGCCACAAGGTTGCTCTCTTACCTACGGTTGTAGGCTGTGCAGGCTGAAAATGAGTGAATGCAAGGGTAGGCTGTGCCTTATACTTATCTGCAAAGTCAGCCAGTTCCTTCATGACATTGATCAGCTTTTTTCTGACTAATTTCAATGCCTCTGTCATCACGATAATATCGGTGTTGTCACCTACGTAACAGGAGGTTGCACCCAGATGAATGATTCCGGCTGCCTTGGGGCACTGCTGTCCGTATGCATATACATGGCTCATAACATCATGACGTACCAGCTTCTCACGCTCTTTTGCCACATCATAATTGATGTCCTCTGCGTGTGCCTTCAGCTCCTCGATCTGCTCATCGGTGATGACGGGTTTCCCGTCCTGGGACAGTCCCAGCTCTTTCTCCGTCTCTGCCAGTGCGATCCACAGTTTTCTCCATGTACGGAATTTCATATCCGGGGAGAAAATATACTGCATCTCCTTACTAGCGTAGCGTTCGGATAACGGGCTCTGATATCTGTCTGTACCTGTACTCATTTGTCTGCTCCTCTTATTTTATTCTCTCTTTGTTTTTATTTTCTACTTGTCGAAGTCCCCGCGGATATCTTCCGCAGGCGGTTCCATAGGGTATTTGCCGGTAAAGCAGCCCTTACAGATACCGAGCTTACCGCCCACCAGTTCTTCCAGTCTCTCGATTTTCAGATAGTCCAGACTGTCTGTACCGATGAGGTCACTGATCTCCTTCACGGAACGGTTATATGCGATCAGCTGGTCTCTCGCCGGAACATCTGTGCCGAAATAGCAGGGCCACAGAAAAGGCGGTGAGCTGACTCTCATATGGACCTCCTTCGCTCCTGCCTCCCGCAACATCTTCACGATACGGTCGGAGGTGGTGCCGCGGACAATGGAATCATCGATCATGATGACACGCTTGCCCTCCACGGCTTCCCGGATAGGATTTAGCTTGACCTGTACACTGCTCTCTCTGCTCTTCTGCTTCGGCTTGATAAAAGTTCTGCCCACATAGGCATTTTTCACGAAGCCCATACCATAAGGGATTCCGGACTGCATGGAATATCCCATGGCAGCACAGTTGCCGGACTCCGGTACGCCGATGACCAGATCCGCATCCACCGGGGAATCCATAGCCAGGAACTTTCCTGCCAGGATACGGGAATCATATACGCTGATCCCGTCGATAAAGCTGTCAGGTCTGGCGAAATAAATATACTCAAAAATACATCTTGCGGTATCCGCAGGCTTCAGCACATGGCTGGTGTCGGACTCGATCCCCTTCTCCGGAGATATGGTCACGATCTCACCGGGTAACACATCCCGGACAAATTCAGCTCCTACCGTATCCAGAGCGCAGGTCTCACTGGACAGAAAATAGGTTTGGTCTCTCTTACCGATACATAACGGCTTAAAACCATAAGGGTCTCTGGCGCCGATCAGCTTCCTCGGAGACATCACCACCAGGGAGTACGCTCCCTTGATCTTCATCATGGCTCTGCCCACCGCTTCCTCTACGGATTTGGAATTCAGACGCTCTCTGGCAATATGGTATGCAATGACCTCGGAGTCAATGGTGGTCTGGAAGATAGCACCGGTGTACTCTAACTCTCTCCGCAGTTCCGGAGCATTGATCAGATTACCGTTATGTGCCAGTCCCAAAGTACCCTTTACATAATTCAGTACCAGAGGCTGTGCATTTTCTCTGGTAGAACCGCCCGCCGTGGAATAGCGGACATGTCCCACACCGATATCCCCCTTTAACTTCTCGAGGTGTTCCGGTGTAAATGCCTCATTGACCAGTCCCATATCCTTGCTGCTTAAGACTTTCCCTTTCGGTCCGTTTGTATCGCTGACGGCGATACCGCAGCTCTCCTGACCTCTGTGCTGCAATGCCAGAAGTCCGTAATAGATCGTAGATGCCACATCGTGTCCGTCAAAGTCGTACACACCGAAGACACCGCATTCTTCCTTTAATTTGTCGTTATTTTCTGTCTGGATATAAATGTTGTCCGTCACTTGTAAGCCTTACCTTTCCTGCCTGCCCCCGCAAAAAGGAATACCCAAAATTATTATTTACAGATCCTTTCCTGTCAGCATCTTGTATGCCTGAAGGTATTTGCCGATGGTCTTCTCCACGATCTCCTCCGGCAGCTTCCAGCCCTTTTCGGGATTGGCTTTCAGCCAGTCACGGGCGAACTGTTTGTCAAAGGAAGGCTGGCCATGTCCGGGCTCATAGCCGTCTACCGGCCAGAAACGGGAGCTGTCGGGAGTCAGCACTTCATCTCCCAGTACCATATTGCCGTTCTCATCCAGACCGAACTCGAACTTGGTATCTGCAATGATGATTCCTTTGGTCAATGCGTAATCCGCACACTTTTTATAAATAGCGATGGTATAGTCACGAAGCTTGGCAGCATATTCTGCACCCTTTCCGGGGAAACGCTTCTCCAGATATTCCACACTCTGTTCGTAGGAGATGTTCTCATCATGATCTCCGATCTCCGCCTTGGTGGAAGGGGTATAGATGGGCTCAGGAAGCTTATCTGCCTCCTTCAGACCTTCCGGAAGCTTGATGCCGCATACGGTACCGTTCTTCTTGTAGCTTTCCCAGCCGCTTCCGGTAATGTATCCACGAACGATGCACTCGATGGGGAGCATGTTCAGCTTCTTGCACATCATGCTGTTGCCGTCAAACTTCGGCTGTCTGAAAAATTCCGGCATATCCTTAACATCAGCGGATACCATATGATTGGGGATCACATCCTCCGTCATATCAAACCAGAATTTTGACATTTGGGTCAATACAGTCCCTTTCTTTGTTACTGTGTTGTCCAAGATCACATCAAAGCAGCTGATACGGTCAGTTGCCACCATGATCAGGGTATCTCCGTTGTCGTAGATCTCACGAACTTTGCCTTCCTTGATCGGTTTCATTTCCTGTACGCTCATACCATCAGTCCTCGCATTCTTATGTTTTTCAGTCTTTTATTGAAACAGGTGTGGGCAAGATACACCCACACCTAATAGATAAACAGATTTGCGAAAAAAAATCAATATGTTTTTACTGCAACTTACCGATAAATTCCCGAACCCGGGCATTTTCCGATGTAAAAAGTGCTTCGGGAGAACCTTCCTCCACGATCACACCCTGTTCCATGAAAATAATGCGGTCGGATACTTCTCTGGCAAACTGCATTTCATGAGTCACGATGATCATGGTCATATGTTCACTTGCCAGCTGTCTGATCACCTTTAATACTTCTGCCGTCAATTCCGGATCCAGTGCTGAGGTCGGCTCATCGAAGAACAGGATCTTGGGCTGCAGTGCCAGTGCCCTGGCTATGGATACTCTCTGCTGCTGTCCGCCGGACAGCTGGTAAGGGTAGGCATCTGCCTTATCCGACAGTCCCAACTGTGCTAAAAGCTTCTCCGCCCTCGCCACGGCTTCTGTGCGGCTTACCTTATCCACATGGATCGGCGCATCGATGATATTTTTCATCACCGTATAATGGGGAAAAAGGTTAAAATTCTGGAATACCAGTCCAAAACATTTACGGATCTTATGTAATTCCGCCTTCGATGCATATTCGCACTGTACTCTGCCGTTTTTATCCGTTTTCTCTGAAGCTGCCGTCCGCCCTAAATAGATCAGCTCACCGCCGTCCATTTTTTCCAAAAGCGTTGCACAGCGAAGCAGTGTGGACTTCCCGGAACCGGAGGGACCGATGATGGAGACCACCTCTCCCTTTTTCACGGTAAGGGAGATATCCCGTAGCACTCCGTTTCCATCAAAGCTTTTTTTCACATGATTCATTTCTAAGAGGATTTCTCCGTCTGTCTGTTCCATATACGATACTCCTGTCTGTCACCTATCTGTAATAAGATGTCTTCTTCTCCAGGTATTCCATGAAGGATGCCACAACGAGATTAAAGATATAATAGAATACACCTGCCGCCAGCAACGGAACCACACTGGTCTGTGCTGCTCCGATCTGCTTCGCGACTGTAAACATCTCCGCGATGGAAATGGTAAATGCCATAGAAGTATCCTTGACTAATGTGATAGTCTCATTGGTCACCGGCGGAAGCACCCGCTTCACCACCTGCGGCAGAATGATCTTCACGAAAGTCTGTGCCTTACTGTAGCCCAGTACCTGCGCAGCCTCATACTGTCCCACCGGAATAGATTCGATCCCCGCACGGTAGATTTCCGCAAAATATGCTGCATAGTTGATCACGAATGCCACGATCACCGCCGGGAAACGATACCCCGTTCCCACGTGCATGCGGAACACATAAAAGGGTGCGAAATACACCACGATGATCTGCAGCATCAGAGGGGTTCCTCTCATGATGGATATGTAAATTTTGGAAATAATGCGGATCACCTTACATCCTGACATTCTTCCGAAGGCTACGATCAACCCAAGAGGAAGGGAGAATAAAAGGGTCAGTACAAATATTTCCACCGTTATCAGAAAGCCCTCTGCCAGCTGGGCACTCATGGTCAGCAAACTCATGAAATCTACTCCTTAATTATCCTGACTTACATCAATTATCTTTTGTTATTTACCGAGGCAGACACTGTCGGTCAGTCCCCACTTTTCAGCGATCTGTGTGAAAGTACCGTCTGCTGCCATCTCATCGAGGGTCTTCTGCACGGTATTTCTTAACTCATCGTTACCCTTTAAGAAACCAACGGCATACTGCTCTACTGCCAGCTTGTTGTCCTCACCCTGCAGCATAACGAACTTCCCTGCTTCTCTCTGGGCGATCTGGTACTGTGCCACACCGATATCGATAGCTACGGCATCTACCGCACCCTGCTCCAGATCCATGAATGCAGTGTTATAATCCGCATACTCGATCAGCTGTGCAAAGGAATCACGAAGTGCAATGTTATCGGTGTTCTCTTCATCATTCAGTGCAGCCAGTGCGGAAGAATCCTTCTGTACCGCTACAACCTTGCCTGCCAGCTCTTCCTTATTCTGTACACCGGAAGCTGCTGCTACGACGAACACCTGACTGTTATCCACATAGGGCCCGGTCCAGGTGTAGGCATCCTCTCTGCCGTTCATGGTGAACCCGTTCCAGATACAGTCAATAGCTCCGGAAGAAAGCTCCATATCCTTTGCATCCCAGTCAATGGGCTGCTTTACCAGTTCCCAGCCCTGTCTCTTGCATACTTCCGCTGCCAGATCCAGGTCAAAGCCTACATATTCTCCATTGTCATCACGATATCCGTAAGGGGGAAATTCCGCATCAAAACCTACGGTAAATGTCTTATCAGATCCTTTAGCACCACAGCCGGTAAGAACACCTGCTGCCATGCTGATCGCCAATAATGCCACTAATACTCTTTTCATAATACATCCTCCCGTTCTGCCACTCACTGTTGGCCGCATTGTATACTTTAGCATGGTAAATCGCTAACACGGTGTCATAGTAACATAACGGGAGGGTCTTGTCAATTCTTTATCGGTCGTAACGCTCCACCATCGAGAGAATTTCCTTTGCATATCTGGGGTATGCTGCTGCTACATCCTTCACTTCGTTCCTGGCGGTCTCCGCCACCTCCTGGTTGTAATCCATCTGTTTGCGGAGCGCCTGTCTTCTCTGAATGAGTTCATGTCGGATTTCCACCATTTCGCGTTTATCCAAAAGAGCTGCCGTCTGACCGATCCAGCGTTCCGGCATCTGTACCCGATAGTTAGACAGCTGTTCCACCAGTTGCTTCTGGTAATATTCGATCTTGGCTTCCGCCTCCGCGAACTGTTTCCGTTCTTCCTTTTCATCCTGGTACATTTTCCACAGCTTTTCCAGTCTGGCTGCACTGTCCGTATTATATTTCAGATACAGATATTCCATCAGCTGACAGTTGTTCACATACCGGATCTTTACTTTGTTCTGCAGCTGGATCAGTTTATTGATGGTCTTCTCCACACGCTGCAATTCCCTGTCACTGTCCATGTATTTGATACACACATAGGAGATTGCCACTGCGCCGGCGCCTACCGCCAGGAAATATCCCACGTAAGTATCCATTTCAAATGCAAACTGCAGAACAGCCAGCATGATCACGCACACGATCAATGCCGTCAGGAAGATCACCGCCATTCCCCTCTGATTGTTCATCAGATTCTCCAGTTCATTTCTGCGATATTCATAGGCATGCCGTTCTCCATCCAGTCGATGCAGATCCTGTCGTACCAGATTGCCGTATTTTTCGCCTTCCCGGATCTTCTGAATCCCTTCTTCGATCTCATCTTCTCTTTTACGGATGGCATAATAATCCGCATCTTTCATCCGGTTTTTCTTCTCACGATATTTACTGCGTTCCTGTTCCAGCGCAGATATTTTACCTGCGGTACGGTTGATCTCCCCTCTCTGCTGTGCAGGTAACGCCTCAATCTCTTCCATATCCGTCAGGTACGATGTTACCAGTGTATATTCCCCGGTGAGCAGATCGATCTCCCTGGAAGCTTCCGCTATCTGCTCCAGGCAGTTCACAATGTAACGTTTCCGCTGATCTTCCTCTTCAAAATTTACACCGTTACGTGTATAGACCAACTGTTCCCAGTCATCCTCTTCCACCGGTTCTGTTTTTTTCTTAAAAAAACGTTTCCACCACGCCATAGTTTTCTCCTGTCCGTTCTGGTCCTGTTATATGCTGACACTCGTCCGATAACTGTTTTTCAATGCTGTGATGAGTCTCTCATTTTCCGCATCGTATTTCTGTCTGTCATTTGCGCGCCATTCTCTTCGCAGTTTCAACTGCCGGAATTCCGGCTGCTGTTCCCATTCTCTCCCGAACTGTTCCATACTTTTCTCCAGTTCCAGAGATTCTGTATAGAATTCCGGGTTCCGGGCCGCAAATGCCACATAAGCATCTTCTGTAAGCTCCATGCGTTTTGCCGCAAGATAAGCATCCAGATGGCTTCTGTCCGGATCCGCCTGCCATGCCTCACGAAAATACTCTGCTGCCTTCTCATAAAGCATCAGTCCGGTAAGGGCCACGCCTTTATTATGCAGGATCGCCGCCCTGACTTTTCCGGCCGGAAGCTCTCTTCCTTCTCTCTCCAGATCACTCCAAGTCTCCAATAGCATATCATATCCGCGAATGGCCGCGGCATATTTTCTTTTTTCCACCATATAGTCGATCTGGCTCTTACGTTTCTCCAGGTTGCTGAGTCCGGATCCCTGCTTCAGCACCTGTGCGACTGCCTGCAGCTCTTCTTCCCCATAGATTCCCACATACTGCAGAATCGTCAGCACGAAAACACTCAGTGACCCCTGTTTATGTACCATGGGGTACAATTGCTTTGCCAGTTCTCTGACCCTGCATTCCTCTTCGATCCAGTCCACCAGTTTATCATTCATGATAGACATATCCAGAAGAAACGCATTTTCCTTCAGGCAATAACACAGTTCCTCCATGCAATAGACCCGGATCTCCAGTTCTTCTATATTATAGGCTGTTTCACAATATTCACCTACACACAGACTTGCCTTCATTTCCATTCTCATCTCCATCCATCTTCATCTCCGGTCAGAGTTCGATCTCTTCCTTCCAGATGTGATGTGTTGCAGCACGAAATGTGCCAAATCCCAAATCCTCCAGTTCTACCTTGAGGTGTGTGTCATCCCGCATTTCCACGCTGATCCGCAGGCGGATGATTCCCTCCTGTAATTCTTCCGGTACGATTCTGGCGATCCGGTTCCCCTTGCCGGTCAGGGAAGTGATCAGGATCTCCACAGCTCGTCCCTCCAGCAGATAGAATTCCATGGTATTTTTGGCTTCATACCAGTTGATTCCGGCATCCAGCAATGCCTGGTAGGATTCCTCTCCCTGTCTGAGAACCTTCATTCCGATATTGGATTTGAGTTTATCTTTTCCCAGAAACACATGATTTTTACCGGTTTCCCCGGGAGTCAGTCTCTCCATCATGCCATAACAGGCACCCTTGCTGAACAGATTATTGCCCTGGAAAACTCTCCTCCCCTTACACAGATAGCGCAGGGATTCCTTCATCCAGTCCCGGGAAAAAGCTTCACCGATCAGATATACCGAAGATATCATCTGATTTTCACACAGTTTTTTCGCGATCTCCTGCATTTTCTCATCGGATTCCGGTACCGGGAAAGGAAATTCCCTCTCCTCCATATATGCCACTACAGGTGTGGTATGCCGGTTGCATTCCATGCAGTAGGTACGTATGGAAGCATCTCCATATTCGCATAATATCGTCTTATGCCGCCACAGTTCCTCCGGCTGGTACAGATTATAGTAATAAAAGCTCTCCACATGACTTTGGAAGCAGATCTGATCCGTCTTCAGATGAAGTCCCTCTGTGGCTGCTGTCAGCACTTCCAACATCCGATGATCCAATTCTTCGCAGGTGATCATCAGGGCACCGATACGTTCCGTATTTGTCACCTGAGATAAAAGACCCAGACTTCGTTTCAGGAAAAGCGTCAGCAACGCAACCGGATCAATCGGTGCGCCGTCGATCTGCACCGGTTCTCCGTCCCTGGCCAGCTTCAAAAGGTTCTCCACCAGAATTCCTTCTTCCTCCCCGGCATATCGTATTGCTTCGCTTCCGTAAAACCACTGGTTGACTCCCTGTCTCTTACTGAGCGCCAGCGGAATGGTATAGACCGAAGATCCCGCTACGGAAGACAATGTTCTGATCTCTTCCTCACTACCCGTAACATAGCAGCTGATCTGCGCATATTTGTTGCCAAGATCATATCCGACGATTACTTTTTCGCTTCCCGGCAGTCGCATCTTCCTTCCGCCTCCTCTCTGTGGTCTGTCTGATCTTACTGCAGAGTGAACAGTCTGTGATCCAGATATTCTCTGCGGTAATATTCCTCCAGAAGATGATCCAGTGTATCATCATCCTGCAGCGTCATACTGATCATCATATCATTGACAATCTCGTATTTACTGTCCGGATTATCATTCATGATATCACTCTTCTGTAAGCTTCCGCTCTCCGTCAGTTGTTCTCCGTTTGCGGATTCTTCCATAATATAATACTGAATATTCTCACCAAAAAAGAGCACAAACTCTTTGAAAAATACTCCACTGTATACTTCCTGCATGTATTCCGACAGATAATCCTCTGCCTGTCCGTTCTCATGCAGCATCACATAATGAATTCTTGCCCGGACACCGCCTCTGGTATGATACTCCACAATGGTCTTGTCCTTTAGTTCCTGCAGCTCGGGAAGGCAGTCCTTATATTCCCGAAAAAAGTTCAGATGAATATGCTCTTTCATCATTTCCTGCAGGAAGTCCCGGATCAGCAGCTCATCTTCTCTCTCCAACCTGTCTCTGTTCTCCGCATAGAATTTCAGATATGCCAGTTTACAGATTCTCTGTGTCTCTTCCCCCCGCAGATAGCAATTACGGATTTCATGAAAAATGTATTCCTCCGTCAGTTTTTCTCTACAGAAGTAATCATAAGAGCTCTGGATCAGAACCGCCTCTTCGATCTCCTGTCCGGCTCCCTGGGATACGTAATAGCGGAAAATATCCAGCCGTTCTCCCACAAATGCACCGGAAAACAACATCTGTACCAGAATTTTCTCACTGAGTTCATAGCAGTCTACTTCAAAAGATCTGGCTGCTTTCCAGATATCACGCAGCTCTTTCGTCGTTCCCTGTACATAATGAGACAGATACTCCAAAACATTTCCGTTGTATTTTCCTCTGCGAAAAACAGACAATGCCGCCGCATATAAGGCAGGTTCTCCGTCATGTACGGACTGTGAGATCAGCGCATCCGTCAGGTGCAGCAATATTTTGGCTTCCGCAAAATACGGTGTATACCGTTCGATCCACTGATATGCCTTCTCATAATTCGCCCGCAGTATCAGGAAACGCAGTACGGTCTCTCTCTGTTCCACCGTCAGCTGTTCTCCATCAAACTCCTGCAGATATTCGTCCAATGCCTGCACATCATCAGCATCAAAATAAGCCTGCGCCAGCTCTACCGCTATTTTATGCCGCAGCTTCGGCTCCACGGCATCGGATGCCGCAAGTCTTGCCATACGCATTAACTTTGCGGAAGACATAGCTTCTTCTCCTCTGTCATTTTGTGCAAAATACAGATCCAGTTCCACAGTATCCGGCACATAATGTTCCAACAGCCGCAGATATTTTCCGGGCACCAAAAGCTTTTCCAGCGTGTATTCCACATTTTTCAGGAATCTGTTCCCATAGGCATCCTCAAATGCAATGGTATAATCATTTCCGTAGATTGCTACCCATGTGATACCGTTCTGCAGTAAAGTCTCCGTCATTTTCAGATTGCCCGGCTGACCGACGATCACCTTGCGTATTCTGTTATCTTCCACCCGTACCAGATGTGCAAACAGAAGACGGGAAAGCGGCTTTGCCATTGTCTCCGTCACAATCGCGGGTGTCAGGAATCCCTGATACAGCACCGCCAGATGTCTGTTAATGTGCTGTTTCTGAATCTGATCGATGACAAACCGTTCGATACGCGGTTCGTAATGTTCATACAATTCTTCGTATTCCGCCCTGTGTTTCAACAGATACGCATATAAAAAGGCACTGTGTTCGTAATCCAGATTGTTCTGGAACGAGAAATACATCAATATTACCTTCGGCAGTTCCGTTACGGAATCCATATCTGTCGAGGCCATATAATATTCATACAGATTGGTAATCCGCAGATGGCTTTCCACACCCTTCTCATACCAGCCAAAAGCATCCGTACCGGTCTTGCCTCCTTTGATCAACAGACTGCAGATTTCCTGCAGGATACGTACATCTTCTTTTTTCCCATATACTTTTTTCAGAATTCTGCACAAAAGCGGCGAATATTCCCGCACTCTGCCTGACAGATACAGAAGCTGTTCTAACAGACTGTCACTGATCGCCTCCTGTCTGGCGCCAAAATGCAGCACCTGCAGTTCAAATCCGTTCAGTTTCCGCAACAATGCAGGATTGCTGTTCAGAAGTGCCAGTGCCTCCAGATAGATGACCGGACTGGTACATCCATACTGATATTGCTTCTCCAGGAACAGCCATTTTCCGGAAGCAGACCGGTTATACTCTTCCGACAGATACAAAAGCAGCCACGCCACCCGCCATCTGGTCCTGTCATAGCGATAGATCTGCTCCACCTGTTCTGCCATCTGCCTGGTATACTGGGGATCTCTGTGGATCAGTGTCGTCAGATACAGATAATATGCCCACAGATCCCCGCCGGCAGCTTTCTGTTCCTCCAGCATATCCGCTGCATGATCCAGGATCCAGCCGGCTTCATTGTATCTCTCTTCGGTGATCAGAAGTTGTGCCTGAAACAGTCTGGCCGATGCATCCCGTTCATCCATAGTCACCATACGTTCCACCAATTTGCCGGTCTCTGCCAGCCAGGTACCTGTTCCGATCTTACGTAATCTGAAATCCTCATAATATTTCATGATCTGTGCTCTGCACTGCATATGACTGTGGTCCGCATGCCGCACCGCCGTCATATCCCCCAGCTGTACCGTCACCGGGATCTCCAGCGACGTATAAGCATTGTATATATAGATCCTGCCGAAATTTTTACCGGGCCTGCATATACTGCTGTCGATATAGACCGGGAGTCTGCACCGGTTTCCCAGAAAATCGTCATCACTTAATGTTTCTTTTTCTGTGAAGACAAACTCTCCCTCACATTCGATCTGTAAATCGGTATATCCCCAGCCGTTTCTGACAATATTCAGGCTGTTCTCCGTCACCCCGTAATTACCTTCCGCTCTGGAAAGCTTTTTCACCAGTTCCTTTTCCTCTATCAGAAACTCTATCTGCTGCTTTTTATTGATACAGATCAGAAATTCCTCCACGTTCTGCTCATTGCCCTCATAGGCGGACAGCATACGATAGCAGCCATAAAAATGTTCCTCATTCCCCTGGAACAGACGCCGGAAATCCGGATCATAGAATAACCGTACCGCTTCCGCCCAGTTACTTTTCGCCAGATTAGCAAAATGAAACAGATTCCTTATGGTACCGATGGAAGAATTCAATACGCCATGCTCCACGTTCACCACGAAAGGCAGATTGTATTCTCCCCTGTTGCTGACTACAGAAAAAGAACCCTTCACCACATCCCCTTCCTCCAGATTCTCTCCATGGAAGCAATAAAAAATTTCTGCATCGGAGCCGGTAAACTGGTCTGTTATGCATTCCATCAGCAGATGGTCCGATATTACAGATCCTTTTACATAGCCTTCCGATGCAGAAAGGATGTGAAAAGAGCCTTCGTACGCTGTTCCCTGAGACAGGGAAATCTCTATTTTAGAGCAGGAGAATTCCAAAGAACCATTCTCATAATCGAAGTTTCCTCCTAAAATTCTATCAAGTATCTCCTGCATGTACCTTCACCCGTTCCCCTGTTGTCAATTTGGATTTATTATACCAAATTTCGTACGTAAGGGCAAGGTGCCATACCTGTTAGTCCAGGTTTAATTTTTTATTCATAATGTAATAAGATACTCCGTACATGATCGCTGCCAGGAGCAGGCTGGTGATCACATTAATATCATAGGCCGAATTGGCACTCACCGAGATTCCACTCTGACTGCTCATGACATTTGTACCAAACATGAAAGCACTCTGTACAGTGCTGCCGATGATGGAAGACAGGATCGTCACTCCCGCATAGGCCAGGATTCCCATGAGCCCTTTATGTTTAGAAGACAGCTGACCGATCGTCAGGGCTCCGAACAGAGTGACCATAGTAATGAAAGGTCCTACTACATAGGTTAAGAGCAGCGTGATCCCATAATGCAGCAGATTGATTCCCATCTCGTCTTCATATGCTCTGCCAATCTCATAAAAAGCATCCGTCAGGAATTCCCAGATATTCCCATTATATTGTGTCATTACACCACTCAGTTCACCAACATTTAAAAGTCCTGTCATCAAAGACACGACCAGTGCCATCACTGAGATACCAATGCCTATCGTAAGGAACAGATACCAGACACCGGAGACCAGTACCTTGCTTAAAAACAGTTGGTTTGCCGTCACCGGCAGAGTATGGGACAGATAGCCTTCATCCGTATACATGCTGCGGTAAAAGCGGATTCCCAAAAAGATCAGCATACCCCAGGTGGACGCCAGCAGCATGATCACATACAGGATCAGTGTTGCCACAAAGGAAGAAACTACAAACCAGCTCTGTGCCGCATTGATATCATTGCCGTCCACAATTTCCGTTACCAGTCCTCCCGGCATGCGTAATACCACGCAGCCGATCACAGTGACTGCAAGCATTCCCAGAAGCATCAGTGTACCTGCTCTCCAGATATTTTTCCATTCATATTTCATCAACTTTCCTAACATGCGAACACCTCCCTGAAGTAAGCATCTACAGACTTTCCCTTCTCTTCTCTGATATTGTCAACAGATGTATACAACACCAGCTGACCGTAGCGCATGAAGATCACTTCATCCAGTACCTGCTCCACATCCTCGATCAGATGGGTGGAGATCAGTACCGTAGCTTCGGGATTGTAATTGTTGATGATGGTGCGCAGGATGTAATCTCTCGCTGCAGGATCCACACCGGCGATCGGCTCATCGAGAATATACAGGCTGGCATTCCGGCTCATCACCAGGATCAGCTGTACCTTTTCCTTTGTACCTTTCGATAAAGTCCGCATCTTCACCATAGGATCGATTCCAAGGCTTTTTAACATTTCTTCCGCACGTTCCCTGGAAAAGTCCGCATAAAAGTCCTGAAAATAATCCAGGATCTCCCGGATCGTCTGATTCATCGTCAGGTAAGTGCGGTCCGGAAGATAGGCCACCTTACTCTTAGTCGCCGGTCCCACGTTATTGCCATCGATCAGAATGGTTCCTTCCGTCGGTGTCAGCAGACCGTTCAGTATTTTGATCAGGGTCGTCTTACCACTTCCGTTGGGTCCCAGCAGACCAATGATCTTCCCTTTGGGAAGACTTACGGTCAGATGATTCACGGCCACATTGGTGCCGTATTTCTTGGTTAAGTTCACGATTTCCACCAAATTATTCATTTATTTTCCGCCTCTCTTGATTATTTACCGGAATCCCCGGTCTATCAGGACTGTATTTTAGCCAAGAGTTCTCTGATCTCCCCGGTGTCATACCCCAGCTCCTGCATATTGTCTATAAAGATCCTCATATGACCGGCTGCCAGCTTCTCCCTCGTATTGGAGATCAGTTCCGTATCCTCCGTAACCGTTCTGCCGCTGGTCCTCTGCGTCATGATCAGACCACTCCGCTCCAGTTCCGCAAATGCCTTCTGCATCGTGTTCGGATTCACCGCTGCCACCGCCGCCAGATCACGGACGCTGGGGAGCTTCTCTCCCGGCTGATATTTTCCGGATACGATTTCCCGCTGGATCCGTTCTACCAGTTGCGCATAGATTGGTCTGTCAGCATCTAATTCCCACGCCATTCCTATCATCCTTTCTTAACAATTTTCATTTCGTTTTTACTTTTTCATATCTATTGTTTCGTTGTATTATTTGTATAATACAATAGTACGACATTCTTTGCATCCTGTCAAGAGGATTTTCTTTTATAACAGTTTGGGAAAATTGCTTTCAAAAAACAGGAACTCCCGGTCGGAAGCAGTATCTGCCTCCAGCCGGGAGTTCTTGAATTTACCGATATTGAAACAATGAACAGATCATTTCCAGATTGCTGTCAGGACATGTTCTCCTGTCATTTGGACAACGGTATCTGCGGTGATCGTCTGTCCGCTGTATTCCCAGCCGGCAAAGGTTCTTCCCTCTTTGACCGGTTCCGGAAGTGTGCCATAGGTCTCACCGAAAGTCACCTGCTTGGATTCTGTGACCGCACCGTCTGCATCCGTGCCACCGTCATAGTCAAATTTCACTGTGAGCTGTGCCGGTATCCAATGCGCGGTCAATGTCATATCACCGGTAACTTTTTCCGACTGGAAATACCATAACACCGTCTCGCCTTCCTTTTCCGTATACCATCCGTCAAAGGTGTATCCGGGCTTGTAAGGTGTCTCCGGCTCCGTAATGAACTCACCGTAGCGGATCTTCTGTGCGGGCACTTCGCTTCCGCCGTCCGTATCGTACACAATGTTGAATCCACCGCGTACCGCGAAGAAAATGATCATTCCCACGATCACCACGATCAGAACACCGATCAGGCCGTCCAGAATGCGGATGGGGACATCCTTGCTTCCGTAGATACCGCGGCCGAACCATTTCCCCTTCGGGCGGACCGGCCCCTGCGCCTGTTCCGCCATTTCTGACGATGCGGTGACTTCTGCTGCCTTTTCTTCTGTATTGTCTGCTGTCACTTGTTCCTGATTCATAATCTTTCCTTTTCCAAATCTATCATAAGCAATTTCTATGTGCTGCGCACTCTCGAAATTGCAACCAATATTCGTATTCCGGACTGTCGTCCTTCATACTCATATTGTTTTACTCCCCACATAGAAAACATCCTTTGCCTGCAAGCAGGCACGGATGTTTTCTATGTGTGTGTCTTATATCATTACTTTCTTACCAGATACTTTCTCATATCGATCGCACAGGCAACCAGAATGATAAGTCCCTTGATCACATACTGCATGTTCATGTTGATGGACAGGAAGTTCAGTGCTACGAAGATGATTCTTAAGAGGAATACACCCAGTACAACACCGCTGATCTTACCGGTACCACCTACAAAGGATACACCGCCGATAACGCAGGCTGCAATAGCATCACACTCATAGTTCAGACCGGTGTTGGCGGTATTGGAACCGATACGGGAGGACTCGATGAAACCGGTCAGACCGTACATAGCACCTGCCAGAGTATGCACCAGAATGGTAGTACGCATTACGTTAACACCGGATACCTTCGCTGCTTCCGGATTGGAACCGACTGCGAACATATTCTTACCGAAGGTTGTCTTGTTCCAGATGAACCACATAATGATAACAATGACAGCTGCCAGCCATACATAGTTGGGAATGGCGATTCTCGCTCCGCCGGCATTAAAGGATACTACGCTTCCTTTTACCACATCATTGAAATGCTGATCCAGACCGGACAGCGGCTGACCGTTATTGCCGTTGATCATGATATACATTAACAGTAAACCATATACGATCAGCTGGGTAGCCAGAGTTACGATGAAGGGATGTAGCTGGAACTTTGCCACGAAGAATCCATTGACCCATCCTACGATACCACCGACCAACAGTACGATCAGGATCACCAGAGGGATCGGAAGTACCGGAAGGTTCGGGAACATCTTGGTCGCATAGGTTACGGACTGCATCAGGGATGCGGTAATACATGCGGTAAGTCCTACCACACGTCCTGCAGACAGGTCAGTACCGGTCAATACGATACATCCCGCAATACCACAGGCAATGGGAAGGTTCGCTGCGGACAGGCTGATGATGTTGACAATGGAAGCCGCCGACAGGAAATTGGAGTTCTGGATGTAAGTGTAAATAATTGCTACGATCAGCAGGATGTACAACGCATTGTTCAGTAAAAACTCTTTCCAATAAGTTTTCTTGTCCTTGCTGTCCAGCTTCTTGTAATCTGCAAAATTTTGCTTTACGCCGTTAATTTTATTTTGAATTGCTTTGCCGGGATTCATACGCATATCCTCCTATACATATTTTGCAGCAAGAGACATGATCTCTTCCTGTGTCGTATTTTTGGCATCTACTTCTCCTGCCAGTCTGCCGCCGCTCATGACAAGTATTCTGTCACATACCCCCAGCAGCTCCGGCATCTCCGAAGATACCATCAGGACAACTTTGCCTTTGTTCGCCAGATCGATGATCAGCTGGTATATCTCATATTTTGCACCTACATCGATACCTCTGGTAGGTTCATCCAGCATCAGCACCTCAGGCTCTGTGAGAAGCCATCTGCCGAGGATAACCTTCTGCTGGTTACCACCGGACAATGACCGGATCTTCGTCTTCTGGGAAGGCGTCTTGATGTGCATGGCATCAATAGCCCATGCGGTGTCCTTCTCCATGGATTTATCACTCAGATAAAATCCTGCTCGCTTATGCTTCTTCAGACTGGAGATCACCGTATTCTCCCGGATATTCAGGATACCGAAAATACCGGTAGCACGACGTTCCTCTGTCAGAAGTGCAAAGCCGTTTTTAATGGATTCTCTGGCATTGCGGTTCTTCACTTCTTTGCCGTCTAATTTGATCAGGCCATCTTTTCTGGTAGCAACGCCGAAGATATTCTCCAGTGTCTCCGTTCTGCCGCTTCCGTCCAGTCCGGCCAGACCCACGATCTCACCCTTTCTGGCCTTAAAGGATACATCCTGCAACAGGGAATACCTTGCAGTCAGATGCTCCACTTCCAATGCCACTTCTCCGGGTTTGTTCGTCTTGGGAGGGAACTGATTGGTCAGCTCACGTCCTACCATGAGTCTGATGATCTTATCTGTGGTCAATTCTTCAGCAGGCTCCGTTGCGATCCAGGTACCGTCACGCATGACGGTTACTTCATCTGCGATCCTAAGGATCTCTGCCATTTTGTGGGAGATATAAATAATACCGCATCCTCTGTCACGAAGCATGTTGATGATCTTAAACAGATGCTCCACTTCTTCTTCCGTCAGGGATGAAGTAGGTTCGTCGAATACAATGATCTTACTGTTATAGGATACCGCCTTGGCGATCTCAACCATCTGCCTTTGTGATACCGGCATCGTACTCATAATTCTCTTGGGGTCTACTGCGATCCCCAGTTCTTCAAAAATCTTATTGGTGTCTTCCAGCATTTTATGCTCGTTGACCATAATACCTGCTGTCATGGGATAACGGCCCAGCCAGATATTATCCATGACATTTCTCTTCAGTGCCTGGTTCAGTTCCTGATGAACCATGGCCACTCCGTTATTCAATGCTTCTCTGGAATTTTTGAAATTAACTTCCTTGCCTTCCAGTTCAATCTTTCCTGCATCCTTACTGTAGATACCGAACAGACACTTCATCAAGGTGGATTTACCGGCGCCGTTCTCTCCCATCAGCGCGTGTACCGTTCCCTTTTTTACGGTCAGGGATACATGATCCAGTGCCTTTACGCCGGGGAATTCCTTGCATATGTCTGTCATCTGAAGTAATACTTCCTGTCCCATACGCATCCTCCTATACATAAAGAGCGGCCGCTGCCAGATGCAGCAGCCGCTTCTTTTATTTACTTGTTATTCAGATCATTCTCCGGTGTAAGTAGCGTAAGGGATGTAGATCTTGTTGCTAACCTTCTCAGAGATGTTGAAGCTGTCGGTATCTGCCATCAGATCCTTGCCAGCCTGGATGTTCTTAGCCAGGTAAGCAATACCGTTTGCCATACCTTCTGCATCCTGCTTGATGGTACCGGTCATCTTGCCGTCTGCGATCAGCTGCTTGGCTGCGTCAGTTGCATCAACACCGAATACAGGAATGGTGGTGCAGTTGCCATCGCCTAAGTTGTAGCCCTTGTCATTCAGAGCGGAGATAACGCCTTCAGCCATACCGTCGTTGTTGCAGATAACCAGCTCGATCATGTTACCAGCGGACTCATTGTACTGAGACAGGTTGGTGGTCATGTAGTTGTTAGCTGCGGTTGCGGACCAGTTACCGTCCTGGTCAACCTGATACTTATCGGTATTGGATGCATCGAAGTACTCCAGAGCGGGCTTGCCTGCTGCGGTGATCACTGCGTCTGCATCTTCTACGCCGTACTGTGTACGATAGATTGCTTCTACGTTACCTAACTGACCCATGAACATTGCGTAGCTGATCTTGCCATCGCCATTCAGATCAATAGCATCGAAGTTGTCTACTACATACTGACCAACCATCTTACCCTGCATATGACCTGCTTCGGGAGCATCGGTTCCAACGAATGCACACTTGTCATAGCTGCCTAATACCTTACCTTCATCCTCATCGGATTCTACCGCACGGTTGAAGAAGATAACGGGGATTCCTGCTGCGCTTGCCTTGTCAACGATGGCCTGGGAAGCGTCTACGGAACCGGATGTTACGATGTTGACGATCAGAAGGTTGGTACCCTGTGCAATAGCGGTATCGATCTGCTCGTTCTGGGTGGTCTGGTTACTGTTGCCGTCATAATTCTGGAACTTGATGCCTGCTTCGGTAAGCGCATTATCCAGTGCAGTACGCACGCTGGAGATGTATGTATCACTGTAGGTGTAATAGAATACTCCTACATTCAACTCTCCCTTTCCTCCGCCGCTCTTTCCGCACGCTACGAGGCTGAGCATCATAATGCCGACCAACAGTAGTGACATGAACTTTTTCATATAAAATACCTCCTTGTTTTGATGAAATTGTATGTGTTTCATCTCTTGATGAGGTAATTATATGTCAGGTTGTACAAAAAAGATATGCAAAATCTTACGCAAGGGGTAAGAAATTATACTATTCTGTACATATTTTGTTCATGCTTTGTACATATTTTTACACTTTGCTTATCGTTATCGTAAGATTTTATACAGGATCAATAACCTTCCTCTTCAAAAGAAAACAATATCTTCTGACTCTCCGGTTCATACATATTCTCTCTGGTGACAATGGTCGTGGCAGTATCCACCACGCTGGGACCGCCTGTCTGTCCGTTCATCAGATTGGCTGCTGTCTCCACTCCGAGATATCCCATAGCATATGGATTCTGTACGATCAGGGCATCTACTTCTCCGGTCTCCAGCATTCCCACAGAGACCACATTGGAATCAAAAGCCACCACCTGGATTCTGTCTGCCCGGTTCAGATCCCGGATCGCCCAGCCTACTCCGAGACTGGTCCATTCATTAAAGGTCACCACCACATTGATCCTGGAATCGGACAATAGCATTTCCTTGGCTCCCGCTCTGGCATCTTCCGTGGTGGAGAGCACATTGATCGTGGTTATATTTTTGACCCTCGGATCCTGCTCCACCGTCTGCCGGAATCCAAGCTCTCTCTGTTGTCCGTTCGCGGAATTCACATCATAGTTCACAATACCGATATATAATTCTTCATCATCCGTGGCAAGCGCTGCTTCCGCTGCCTTTATCCCTGCCTGGAGATTGTTGGTTCCGATACGGCAGCTGACCTGACTGCTGTTCACATCACTATCGATCACGATGATCTTGATCCCTCTCTGTGCCGCCTGATCAATGATCTCGGCATTGGCATTATAATCCACGGCAGAAAATATGATCACGTCCACACCGTCATCCATTGCCCGGCGTACCATCTCATTCTGCGTTTCATAATCTTCCTCCGCCGCCGGCCCATCAAAAGATATATTAATATTGTACTCCGTGGCTGCTGCTCCGGCTCCGGCAAAAACGCTTTTCCAAAAAGCACTTTCTGTAGATTTAACGATCATTGCGACCTGTGTCTTCTGCGTCTCCGCTTCTTGTCCACAGCCACACAGCCCGGCTGCCAAGATTCCCGCAAGCAGCAGGGACAGTATTTTCTTCCTTATCTTATTTCTCATACCTTCTCCCATCCTGCCGCTGCATTTTCTTCTACTTTAGGCATCCGTATCGTAACACAGGTTCCCACATCCAGTTCACTTTCAATGGACAGTCCATACTCTTTTCCGAAATATATTTTGATCCTGTCGTTTACATTTTTAATACCGATACCGGAATTGTCCCCCGGCTCCTTATGCAGAATGGATCTGCACTGTTCTTCCGACATACCGACCCCGTTGTCTTCCACCCGGAAAATAACATCCTCACCTTCACTGTAGATCCGGATCTGGATATGTCCCTCATCCACCATGCGGTCCAACCCATGATATATCGCATTCTCAATGATCGGCTGTAATGTGATCTTATTGCAATAATATTGCAGACAGTCTTCTTCTATCTGGAAGTCATAGGAAAACTGGTTCTTATACCGGAAGTTCTGGATCTTCAGATAGCTCTTCGCATGTTCTACCTCTTTTTGAATCGTGATCAGCTCATGTCCCTTGCTGATACTGATACGGAACAGCTTAGCCAATGCGTTGACCATCTCCACGGCATCCTGACATCTTTCTTCTTCACACAGCCAGCCGATGGCATCCAGTGTGTTATATAAGAAATGAGGATTGATCTGTGCCTGCAATGCTTTCAGTTCTGTTTTCCGCAGAGATATTTCCTCCTGACGTACCTGATTCATCAATTTCTGGATTTTTCGTACCATGTGCTCATAGGACTGGGATAGTGCCTCGATCTCCATAGTCCCTTCCACCGGACGATAGACATATCCCGCTGCATCCTTTTCAAACTCTCCCATAGCCCGGATCAGGCGCTGCACCGGGTTCGTCACCAGTCTGGAGACCAGAAAGCTTACCAGCATTGTCACCAGCAAAATAATGGTAAGCATCACGCAGATATTGCCCAAAAGTTCCATTTCCTTGGCTGTCACCAGTTCGCTGATATAACTGACTCCCACAACCTTCCAGTCACAATTATCCAGAGACCTCACGCTGCAGATCAGGTCATCTGTCTCGAAAGAACCGTTGCTGCTCAGATCCAGTCCGGCGGTTGCCTCTTTTTTCAGCCCGGAATATAATAACTGCTGCTGTGGGTGATAGATGATCTCTCCATTGTTGTCTGTAATAAAGCAATAACCATGTTGTCCGATTCCCACGTTATCCACATAGTCCGATATTTTAGAGAAACGGATATCAATGACAACCCGCATCCTCTGTCCGTCCGCACCGGTAAGCTCCTGAAGCACCGATACCACCCAGGGATAATAGTCCTGGAGAAGAGACTCCACATGCGGTTCGGATAAATAGAGTATTCCCGGACTATAGGAATCCAGTGCGATATAGGACAGATCCTTGAGGTAATGCTCCTTCATCGTATGTGTCCCCGTATAGGAATCCGCAAGCTGTCCCTTCGCATCATAGATATAGACAGCCACGAGATCCGAGCGTACATTGCAAAGCGTCTCCAGGGTCTGGTCGGATTTTCCTCCGCTCTTTGTCAGATTCTTTTCGATCAGGCTCATGATCTCCTGCATGTCCCCGATATAGTTGGAGATCGCATTGGATGCCTGTGTCACCGCCTGTTCACTGCTGGTCTGCGCTGCCTGTTTCATACTGGATACATACAGCGATAAAAAGAAAAAGGTAGACCACAGTAAAAAAAGCGTAACCAGTCCGACCACCAATATCGTAATAATAAAAGAAAGTGATGCTTTCCGTTTTTTCATATTGATTCTTTCTCCTGACGCATGGCATTGGGAGACATTCCGCAATATTTTTTAAAGCAATAGCTAAAATAATGCTGATCACTGTAGCCGCAGCGTTCCGCGATCTCCCTCATTTTCATTGCACTGCCCAGTACCAGCTCTCTCGCCGTCTCGATCCGTTTTTTGGTCAGCAGGTCTACGAAGCTGGCTCCGGTCTCCTTTTTGATCAGTGCGCTTAGATAGTTCGGACTTACATGAATGTTGTTGCTGACACCCACCAGAGACAGCGTCGGATCACCATAATCCCTTTCGATGATCTGCATTGCCTTCTCACACAGGATCTGGCTGCTTTTTTTCTTGCCGGCGTTGATCAGCTCCCAGACCTCCAGACATAAGGACGTAAAACGATCTTTTACCTCTCGCACCGGCCCCTCCAGCATGGCAAACCGCTGGAACAGGGCGCTGTCATCCGTCACGGTATAAGCTATACGGATGAGTGCCGATGACATTCTGAAAATCATAAACTTGTATTTTAACTGAGCATCCTGTTCCGACTCCAGTTTTTCAAAAACAGTTTTCAGATACTGCTCCAGTTCTGTGCGGGAACCGCTTCGGATCAGATTCTCCATCTGCACCACGTATTCCGAAGCCATTTCCATATCCATGGAGTTGTCCCGTTCCTCATCCGCGATATAATGGATCCCGCTCTCTCCCGGTTTGCAATATCCCAGTGCACTCATGGCTCCGCGGTATGCCTCGTGACATTCTCCCAGACGCTCTCTGATACGGCTGACACCAATGTGGCAATGCATGTTCAAAATACGTTCCGTACTCTGTACCATCTCACCGACTGCAATATGAAGATATTTTTCAAACGTGGTCCTCGTAGCCGCCAGTATCGTTATGATCCGCCCATCCATGGCAAAGCTGTAATGCTTCATATATTTTTGCAGGATCATATCAGCCGAATGTGCGAGCTCCGGCCGGGTGCAGTTCTGTCCGTCTCTGTCTTCCACCGAGATCGCCAATACAGCATACTCAAACGAGTTATTCCGGTCCTTCAGGAATCCATTCGCGATCGCCTGTTCGATCAGCTTCTCTTCTCTCTCTCCACTGTCAAAATTTACATAATCATCCAATAGCAGCGGTAGAAAAAACTGCTGAAGATTGGGATTATCCTTTTTTCTGGTGTCAAATTCCGCAAAAATGCCATCGATCTTAAGCTTGATCTTCTTCAGTTCTTCCGTCAGATCCGCCATAGTAATGGGCTTCAGCATATAACTGATAATGTTGTACTGAATGGCCTGTTGTGCATAGGAAAATTCATCAAATCCGCTTAAGAAAGCAATCTGTGTGGTAGGCCGCACCTCTCTGACCTGTCTGGCCAGTTCAATCCCCGACACAAAGGGCATCCGGATATCCGTCAGTAAAAGATCCGGTTCCATCCGCTCCACCAGCTCCAATGCTTCGATACCGTTTTCAGCTTCTCCCACCACACGGAACCCAGTACTTTCCCAATCAATTTTCCGTATGATCGCTCTGCGTAATTCTTCTTCATCATCTGCAACTACAATCGTATACATAGGTAACCTCACTGTTTCATTTTAAAGTAAGTATCTGCGCGGAAAATGCGATCGGAAGAGAAATCTTCCGTGGCGTGTTTTCTCCTAAAAACAAGATTTCCGCGATTCTGCCGTCTCCTGATATGATCTCACCGGTTCCGTATTTCCGATGCTGCACCTTACAACCGGTAACACATGCCTCAATACATTTTTCCACCTCCTGCGCAGGCAATTGCTGTGCTTTTTTCTGTACATTTTTATGTATGTTTTTCTGTGCTTTTTCCGGAAGGATCTGTCGCTCCTTCGGCTTTTTCAACACTTCCCCGGAAAACACAGAAGTCATATTCGGTCCAAAAGTAAATATATAAAGCTGTTCCTTTGCACGGGTCATCCCTACATAATAAAGCCTTCTCTCTTCTTCGTAGGCATTTGCCTCCGGAGAGTCCGGTCTGCATCCTCCGGGCGGGATCGCTGCCGGCAGTACTCCGGCCAGCATATCCGCCAGATAGACCCTTGTATATTCCAATCCTTTGCTGGAATGGATCGTCGACAGGATAAATTTGCTCTCCGGATCGCCACATCCTTCCCGGATCATCTCCTGCAATTTCTGTAATCTCTTCGGAAAATCAAACAGACTCTCCTCCCGGTCTCCCAGTACTTTCAAGATCTCTGCTTTACCACTGTCCATACCGTGGCTATCCATGAATTCCTGATATCCCATATAATTCAGGATCCGGTAGATCGCCCTGCCTGCCGTCTCATACCTCATATTGTCCAGGTGCGTTGCCAGCGCCCTGCACTGTTTTCTGGTATAAACGGACACATCCTCCTGCTCTGCGACCATATCCAGCAATGTCAGTCTCCCGGTATTGGCATCAACCGCTTCCATCGCCGCCTTTTTGCTGATTCCGGCACCCATTTTATAATAAATCCTCAAAAAAGTCTCCCCGTCCCATGGATCCAGTGACAAATGAATAAAATCACAGATATCGTTCACGACAGGATGTGAGAAAAAGGTCATATCCGTATTTTTTACCCGATAAGACAGACCCTTTCGTTCCAACATATCAATGATGGGAAGTGCACTCTCATTGTTCCGGTACAATACCGCTGTCTCCTGTTCACAGTCCTCCGCAACTTTCAGCAGATAGTTATATTGTCCCTGTCTGGACACTGCCCTGATCTCCGTGACACAGCCACCGGCTGCTCTGGCTGCGGTCATGGTCTTCGCATGGCGGTTCCGATTTTTCTGTATCAGTTGATCCGCCGCCCGGACGATCTCCTGTCTGCTGCGGTAATTCGTCTCCATAAGCAGCTGCGCCCCGGGATGTCTGCTTTCGAATTCCACCAGTGCCCGGGGATATGCCGCCCGGAACCCGTAAATACTCTGATCTTCATCCCCCACCATGAACAGATTTCTGCTTTTTGCCGCCAGCAGATCCATCATATCATGCTGTATCTTCGAAGTATCCTGTGCCTCATCCACACAGAAATACTGATATTTTTCTCTGAAATACGCAAGCACCTCCGGATACTGTTCGAGAATCCGCAGAGCATAGATCATCTGATCATCATAATCTATCATTTGCATCTGTCTGAGTTTCGCATTATACGCCCGGAAAATCTCCGGGAACTTTTCCACTTCCGTATCCATATCGCGGATTTCTTCCGGTGTCAGACGCATATTTTTCGCGTAAGTGATCTCCAGCTGTGTTTCTTTGATATCGTTTTCCGTAGCATACTTTCCGGTCACTTCCAGAAAGGACTGCTTAACCGCGGTGGAAGCTTCTTTATCTGCCACCTGAAATGGTGTCTTCTGCGTCCGGTATGCAAAATACTGCAGTACTTTCTGAGAAATTCCGTTAATCGTACGGAATTCCAATCGCTTTGCATCTTCCTCCCCGAATATTTTAGCAAATCTTCTGCGCATATCCTCGGTGGCCGCCACAGTATAAGTTACGGTCAGAATGGATTCCGGCCGGATCCCCAGACAATAGATCATATATCCCAGTCTGCTGACCAGCACAGTAGTCTTACCGCTGCCGGGTACCGCAAGCAGTAACACCGGGCCGTCCACTGCCCTCACTGCCCGAAGCTGTTGTTCATTCAATTGAATGTTATGTTTTTCCGTAAAATCAGTGAAGTTCAATGTCGCACCCTGCCTTCATGGGTTTCCCATCCAAGATTGCCTCCCGAAGAATACCGTCATCTCCGTAGGACAATTTTAAGGAGAAAAATGGCCGGTTCTCTTGCAGTAACCGGAAGAAAATCTTGTCTCCTTCCCAAAGATTCAATTCTTCTATTCTGTCCATATCGACCCATTCCAGGGTGCCTTCATCACATTCCACAGGAGTTCCTGAGAATCCATCCGCCATATAGAGACACATATACTCGTATTCCTCACCGCATACAAATGTGATCAGGCCTCGAAACCGGTAAGAAGTCAGTGTATATCCCGTCTCTTCTTTTACTTCCCTGAGCACACATTCCTCCGGGCTTTCCCCTGCCTCAAAATGACCGCCTACTCCAATCCACTTATCCTTATTTATGTCATTTTCTTTTTTCACTCGATGAAGCATCAGATACCTGCCGCCCTGCTCTATATAGCAAAGCGTCGTAAGATTACTGCCCTTCTGTTGTATACCCATCAAAGTTCTCCCCCTCACAAATGTCATATTAAAGATAGTATAACAGATTCCGGGTGGGCACACAAATAGAATGTTGAGAGTTACGAGCCATTCAAAAATAGAACGGAATACCTCGGTGGGAGCTTGCTCACACAAGAGGTTGTTTCGTTCTATTTTTATACCGTGCGTCCAACGGACACACTCGACAGCCGTCAATGAAATAAATGTGGAGCGTCCTTTGCGACACATTTATGAATTGAGTGCATGGCTCGTAACGTAGGGTTGCCATAGACCCACGAAGATTTTAGAACAAATATTTCACTAACTCTCTATTTTCTACACATCCGGTTCTGAGATGCGTGTGACTCCCACATAGATATCTGATATTTCAAACCATGTAGGATAATCGACTATACCGGTCTGCGGAAGATGAAATATTTTTTGGAACATCCTGACTGCTTCCGCAGTATCGGGTCCATAGATACCGTCCGGGATCAGAGTAGGGATCGCCGGATAATTTTTGGCAATCCGGTTCAACTGCTGTTGCAGCTGACGGACTTTTTCCCCGGAAGACCCAATAGTCAGGTCATATCCCGGCCAGGAGGACGGCACTCCCGATATAATATCCGCAGAATTGATGTACATATCATTGCCGTAATAATAATGAATGATATCAATGGCGGAATATCCCTGCTCCGCCAACGACTGGGATCCCCACTGACTAAGTCCCCGGCAGGTAGTCCGGTTGCCGTCACAGTATGATGTGAAAATAGGCTGCCGTACGCCGGGTCTGGATAAATAATTGGTAAAAATGGAATCTACCAGATAATCGATCTCTTCAAACACATTTCTGCCATATACCCATTTCTGATCATATGCCGTAGAAGAAGTTATCGTAAAGTCATATCCTTTTCCCCTGTACGTCGGAATCAGTACTAATTCGGTAGTCCCCGGTACCCACAAATTCCTCCATGCTGATCCTGAATTTTATCTTAATATCACTCTCCCAGATATCTATTCTCTCAATCAGTTTCGACAGCATTACCTTTTGCTCCGCAAGGCTGCATTCCTTAAACAGGTCTCCCCAGTTGGATATTATATTTCCAATATTATGCAGGTCTTTTTTCTTTAATTGAGATTCCTGATATTCTCTGTCCTTTCTTACTACTGACTGTTTCAGTTCGGAATACTCTGTCTGCTTTTCCTGTATCAGGGCGGCTAACTGTTCCGCACTAAACACTCCCTCTCCACGCAGTGCCGCTGGGATATTCTGTTGTAATGTTGCAATATCTTTCTCTATTGTCTTACACTGTTTTTCCAGGTCAGTCTTTTCCTTTTTCAGTTTTTCTCTCTGCTGTTCCTGCAACGCCAACAGATCGTCATAGGTATCCGCTTCTTTCAGACTATTCAGATAGGTTGTCACCACGGAAATAACAATAGGCTCTATTTCCTCTGAACGGTAAAAGGCTTTACCCTGACAACGCCCTGAAGCATTCGCCATGTTGGTACAACGGTATCTGCCGACAAACTTCTTTTTATTCTCGCCCTCTTTGGTTGTCCAATAGTCGTACTTGCTGCCATTCGTAAGTCTGCATCCACAATACCCACAATAAACCAGACCTTTCAAGACCAGCCGCCCACTGGAAGAAGATTCATATTTTCCATGCTTGGCATCTCTGGCACGCTTGATCGCCGCTTTTCTATTTTCACGCATTTCCTGCGCTTTATACCATGTCTCCTTCGATACAATCACAAACTCAGGATTCTGATTCGTTGACAATATCCACCTATCCATCGGCATACGCTCATAATTTCCACCGCATTTGGTTCTCTGTCTGCGATTATAGGAAACGTACCCCATATAAATAGGATTCCTGAGTATCTGTCCAATCGTGCCTGCCTTCCACTCTGTAATGGGTGCAGGAACATTTTCTTCATTCAATACCTTGGCAATCTTAAAATCACCGTAATTATAATTGATCGTATAGTTATATATTTTCCTTACGATCTCTGCCTGTTCCTCGTTGATTACCAGTCTTTTCAAGGCTCTGCCATGATTGCTGATCTCTCCCGAATACTCCAGTCTGTAACCAAACGGAGCACATCCTCCCACAAACTTTCCTGCCCTGGCAAATGTTTCCTGTGCATCTTTTACTCTCGCACCGGTCTTTCGGCTTTCGCCTTCTGCCTGCCAGAACCTTATGTAGTTTAATAGCTTATCATTATGTTCTGTGGTCTTTAACTGCCCTTCCTTTACTGTCCAGACTTCGATTCCCAGGTTGTTCAGTGTGGTCACGAAAATCGGACTTTCATCCTCTTTTCTTCCGATTCTGTCTGACATATAAACTACCAGCACATCAAAGGTCTTGTCCCGGGCATCCTGCAATATCTCCTGCAGGATATCTCTGTCCTTTAGAGAAGTTTTGAAACCAGATACCGCCTTCTCCAAATATTCCTTCTGAAACTGCCAGTCCGAATGCTTCTCAATATATGCTCTGCATTCCTCTCGTTGTACTGGAATATCATCTCCATGCAACTGCTGTTTCGATGATACTCTCAGCAAACAATTCACTCTCTTCATTGTACCTCATCCTCCTTTTCACTGTCCGGCTTAACCGCCAGAGCCTCCTCCGGTGGCAGGAAGTGTAACGCCCCCGGGTTCTTTTGTCCAGACCCGATTTCTCCACGAATATACTTTTCCTTCAGAATACCCCTAATTTCTTCCCCTGCTTTCGCAGAAGTCTCTGAAAAAATAAGTTCGACCCGATAAACATTTTCTGAAATTGGCGATTTTACCTTCATGCAAGGGTTCTTCTCCGCATCCGTTATTACTCCATTACTATGGATAAAACTCGTCCCATATTCCGTCTGCCCTGCCTCTTCCACCGCTGTTGTTCTGATCTCGCTGTCTGTTGTTTGTTTTCGCGCGTTACCGTTATAAAGCATTAAAGCTACCTCCGTGTTTCTTAAAGATAGCTGCAATACAAATGCGTTCCGTTTTCAAAAGGTGTGCTGTTACCGCTACGGGTATGGCTTCGGTGGGGACGATGTAAGGTAGTTCGGAAATAAACTGTTCTGAGGTGGGGACGCTATGCGATCAGGGGGAACGCTGTGGGGAAATTGGTGAACGTGTCGGGGTGAAAAATGAAAAAAGGTCAGTGCGGAGGAAAATAAGTGACTATTGCGCTTTAGAAAACTAACAACCAGTCTGAAAATGGTCTACTACTTCCAAAAATGAGGATGTCGGGTCACATGACAGATTGGCTCCTGTGGTTCACAGTGCTTTCATCACTTGTTCGGATGGTGCTGGTGGATTCATGGAAATGCTGCGTGGAAAACTTGAAAATATTTTTCTGAAATGCTTTATTACTGTTTTTTGCTTGGTCTGCGGTTAAAAAATCACATGGTAGATGGGTGTAGGTGTTGATGGGTGGGGAAATTACTAACCAGTCGGGAAAAGGTGATAAACGGATTTTTCAGACACTGACTTTTCTTTTTCTCCGCACACCTAACTTTTTTCAGGAATTTTCCTGTTTTTTTCACAAAAATATTTTTTATCGGAATTGCTGTTTTTCTCATTTGACCGTTATTTATATTAAATTTTGAAAATTGGATTTTAATATAAAAAAATTTATGTTTGAGAAGTGTTGAAAGAAAAAAGCCATGGTACAGAAATGGAACTACTGCACCATGGCTTGCCGGGAAAGCATTGTTATGAAAGACCTCTGATCCGCTTTTTGTAAATCTGTACCAGACTGTCATAAAAGGCATCATTCGCCCTCCAGTTGCCATCGTTTGGCATCATATAAGCGGCAATCTGCATTTCGCTGCCATCGGGGAAACACAGGTAAACCAGATAAAACTGCTGTACTTTCCTCGTTAAAATCATGGGACGCAGACGCTGTTGTCTGGGAATATATACAGTGTCATCGTATCCTCTATTGCTTGTGGTGTTCTGTGCCATCTTCTCAGTCCTCCTCTTCCGGGTAGCGTACTTTCAAGGGATCATAGGGTTCGTACCAGAACTCCCCTCTGCTCTCTATCAATACTCTGTAATAATATCGTTTGTAAACTGCCAACAGCTTTCTCTCCAGCCAGCGGTTCTGTTTCCTCGTTGCGTAGGGACTCTGCGCATAGACGATCACTGTCCGGGGATGCCTGCTGGATAATATTGCACCCAGTCCTTTGTTGCTTCGTCTGATATAAAATATTTTCTTGTCCATCTTGCTTAACTCCTTTTTTATTTTCTATTCACAATAAAGTGTTGTGCCGTGTAAGGGACTTTTCCTTTACAAGAGAAAACCATGTTGAAAACGAAGTTGTTGACAGCACAGATGTTATATTATCTACTTTTTGCCTTTTGAGGTGGCATCTCTTTTGAATTTCTTGGGCTTCGGGGTAGCTGCCTGCAGTGGAGCGAAATAGTCGGAGAAGTCAGCCGCAGAAGATAAATGCGTATAAACCGTGTCCAGATTTTCATACCCGGCATTCTTCAACGCATTTGTAAGTTTCTTATCTCGCAGAGTGACAGAATAGATTTCCCCTGTGGATTCATCCACCCTCTCCCCCCGCACTCCCAAGTGATTCCGGGTTTCATATAAGATTTTCGTTTTCTCTGTCTTTAGCCGTTCAAATGCCTGCTGGTACTCTGCCTCCTGCTCTTCCCTCCACGAAGTAATGACCTTGTCCCGTTCGATTGCCTTGGAACAGAGATAGCCATGATTGCCATGCATTTCTGCTGTGGATTCATTCATATTACTAATTACATACTTGATCACTGTTTCCATTTCATCGTTCGTTTCAATCTGCGTTATGTAGAAACTGCCATTTTTCCACAGTTTCCTCACCTCATCGGGTGCTATCGTTATGGGGAAATTGCAGATCATGTGGTAATGCCAGTTGCCGTTTTTCTGTCGGCTAAACGTTGCCACGTAGCGGAAATTATCGTAATGGTCGTTGACCCTCTGGACGAATTTTTTAAACTCCTTATGGGTAGTCTTAATGTCTGAAAACTGCTTCTCAGGCTGTAAGCGACCGTCAAAGGTCAGGGTCAGCATGACCATCTTGCCTGCTTCAAAACTGTTATAAACCATTTCCTCAATAACCCGTCTGCGCTGTTTCATTCTGTTGTAGTAATTGAAATCTGCATAGTTGCTCGGAATATTTCTCTTGATCTCTTTCTTCTTGTCCGGCTTGATAGGCTGCGTGGTATACAATTCCATATTTTCGTAGGTGGTCAGCCGTGTCCGCCTGCGGCTGATCTTGATCTTCATTGCCAGTTCAATTAACTCTGCTTCCATTTTTGTATCCTCCTGACTGCTTTCTTACTTTGAAGTATACACAAATTAATTTCATTGTCATCTTGAAAAAGTAACAAACTTTTTATGCTATTTCGTATGCGGAATAAACCTGTTTTGACTACGTGTGGAGACATGAGGAGGCACGCATCTATGGACTGACCGTTACGGGTACGCTATACAAATTGCACAATGGGGTACAAATTTCAGGCATAAAAAAAATGCCTTTCGGCACCACACATTTTTAATTTCTGAATAATACGTTTTGGACGATTAAAAATCTAAGGTTCAGAGACTATTCCTGAAGGGTGTAGTTGGCATCGGTGGGAGGCGATGAGGTGTGGGTACACTCAAGCAACACATACAAATATTTCTGGGCAGAAGGCAACGTAATCGGTGAAGCCAGGGAAGAGTTACCTTGTTCCATAATGGAGGCATGGGACTTTGATTCATTCCATCGGGTGGCATCCGATAAACCAACCGTGGCTGTGGGGGTGGAGGTGGTAAACCAATCCACTACTGTGTAGGTAGGTTCATCCTCTATCAATATCTTTCCTATCGTATCCTCCCTCATATAAATTCCATCATTGATGTAGGTGGAAGTGTTCAAGGTGCGATAGGCTTTGATGATGGTGTAGGAACGTGATAAGGAAGAAGTTGTTGGTGTGGGAATGTACTCGGGTGCCTTGCCTGGGGTGGAACCACAGTTCTCTGCATCCCATGTATGAGTGGCATCCGTGGTAATATTGTCATGCGCAGAAATTACCATCAACCCTACTCCATACTCCTTCACCTGTCCATCCGTCAACTTCTCCGTCGTAGAACCTGTCCATGGACGAAACCCTGCTCTCTCTCCTGCCTTTCCTGCCGTAATATACTCTGCAAAGGCTGCTGCCTTGTTCGTGTAGGATGCGAACCAGTTAGAAGTACATTCAGGAATATAGGTGATTCTGTAATCCAATACATTCGGTAAGGTACCAAGGATAGGGGTACCAAAGTATTGACGACCACCTGAGGAGGATGACGCCATGAAAGAATAAGAAGAATCCGCATATCGTGCCTCCATCGCATCATGTACAGCGCTTCTCATTCGTTCCACAATGTCTGCAATATTTTCTATTACCTGTCTTGGTGTAAGTTCACCAGAACCTACTCTTCGGCGTAAAGTTGTTATTTCTCCCTTATTGTATCTCTCCAGTGCGTTGGTATAATAATCATAATCTAAAAGATAAACATTTCTGACAACAGAATGGTTGGATGCTCTCGCCGCACTAATTAATTGTTCCTCACCTAAGTTGTCAATGTATGAAAGTGCTTGTGATTTTGTCATACCGCCACCGGCATTAAGACTGTATTGGAAATTTAGCATTGTCTCAATGACAAGGACGTATTCATCATTTTTAAATTTATTCTTTGCATCTTCTCCCCAGTTATTACCTACAAATACTATTGCATTCGCAACACCAATAGAATCTTTAGCAGAGAACCATGCTTTGATTGTTGGCTCATTGGTAGATACATTGCCATAATCGTCTGAATTGTTAAAAGGTGTGCAACCCCAAGGTGCTACTGCGGTAAACGCTGTTGCAGTATAATTTCCCTTTCGAGACTTTGCAATCCACGCTGTACCTTCATGCAAACTGCAACCCGGTGACATAAATGCCTTAGCGGTCATGCCGGGAATGGGATTGCCATCTTGGGTTAAAAGATAGCATAGGTAACCAGTACGGGCATAAGATACTCCTTTTTCAATGTGTGTACTGGTTGTAGCAGTGCCTGTACCCAGGGAATCAATGATTGCATCTGCCGCAGAATCCGCATGAACAGTGAGCGGATATGCTGAAAAAATAAACATCAGCAATAAACTTAGCATTGCTAATTTGAAAGATTGATACGCTTTCTTCGTTATAGTCATGCTGAACCTCCATTTCAAAAAATAATAATTAAAAAATAAAAAACTAGATATTTATAATAAAAAGGCAGAAAAAATGGACATCTCTCTGAAAAGGGATGCCCATCTGAAAGTAATATTATGACTGATTAAAAGGAAACATGCTTAGTTAAAACTCTTCATTCTGAATCCTTCTGTTAAGTAAGTTGGCTTCTGCTTCTTGCAACGTAAATTTCATTTTTGGGGATGCTTCTACTGTTGTATCTAAGGATTTAATGGTAGATTCTATATATGCCACCTCTTCCTCCGATAAGTTATATTTTTTATATAACTGCCGATCTATGTTTGAAATAGGCTGTGACCAGTCAATATCAGAGGTTGCCGTGAAGTTCTGAAGTGGTACAAACTCAAAAGTATTGTCTGTTACATTACTTCTGCCATTGACTGTCTGATTAGTTAAGAATCTAACAAACTTTGTTTTAATGTAGGATTTACAATTTACAGTTTCTTTTTCGGTGTTAAAAGCAGCTACTAAACTCCAGCTCTCCGAAGACACAACATAAGGTCCTATTGCTTTTATATTGGTCAGCACATTTCCCGGATTTTCTTTGCTCGCTTCATTTATGATTACCCCACAAACCACTTTGCATTGAGCAACTTCGTCTATGTTTTTAAAATTACATAACTTAGTATATACTGTTTCCTCTTTATTTGCCATTACCGCTACCTTATATTCCCCACTTGGCTTAGCAACTGTATCAAGGTCATATCTCTTTCTTTGATCCATAAACGGATAGCTTCTTGTATTGTAAATCTCTGTCCATTTATTACTACTACGTGATTTAGTAATAATACTTTTTGCAATATCAGATTTGTATATAATGCCTTCCGCCGTATTTATCTGTTGTTTTACTACTTCTATGCCTTTTTTAATACATTTGTAGTCTGTTAACTGCTTATAATTTCTATCCCACTTAAATATTGCTACAGCTACTTGTACTGCTGGAAATAATTCTCCAACAACAGGATAATGAATAATCTTGCTTACTGCTCCATCCTCATTAAGCGCCTGTCTCATACCTTTGAATGCCTTTCCATTCATCCAGTTATCCCTTGTAATCATGCAGGTAGTATCCGACAGAGCAATTCCTAATTCTACAAATCTAGGGTATATACTATTTTTTTCATCCTGGTACGGAGGGTTTCCGATAACGACATCAAATCTCATATTCTGCACCCCTAATATTTCATTTATGTAACTCTGTTTTATTTTTAAAATCTGCTGTTTTTCATATTGCTTTTTAATATCTGCGCCACTTAAACATTTAATATAATTTATGTACCCTTGTGCTCCGGTTTTTGCCTTGACAATATGAGGACAGTCATAAACTCTGTCCATTGTTATAGCATAAGAATTATCCCCGATTGCTACACCATACAACTGATTATTAACAATATAATCATGTATTCTTACATCTTTATATCCATTCCTTTCGCTTCGCTCAGGCACAAAACGTTATGAAAATGT
>ERZ773192.667-NODE-667-length-41008-cov-20.401802_pt1 | contig 41008 bp, 61 predicted proteins | sample MGYA00581010_ERZ773192 | MGnify/ENA primary metagenome ERZ773192 (study PRJEB29015, sample SAMEA2737741) | human gut metagenome | biome: human gut; feature: human-associated habitat; material: faeces | place: China | collected 2012 ...
CACTGCATTTTCGCGGACCTCTGCATTTCCGCAGACCACTGCATTTTCGCAGACCACTGCATTTTCGCGGACCCATGCATTGCCATCGTGAGAAAGATTCTCTTCTTTCTCAACAAATCCGCCAAGCTCTCCAGCTTTTACGTTTCCGAATTCAATCAGTGCCTTAATTCTAAATAATTTTTTTTCAAACGCATTTGTGATAAATTCTGTTGTTAATTCAAATTTTTTCATTTTTCTTCTCCCTTTCTTGGCTTCCATTTTCCTAGTATTTGTTGCAATTCTCTTGGTGTTAGCGTTTCAATTCCTAAGTCTTCCGCTTCCTGTATCGTGCCTTTGATTAGCTCACTCATTTCCCGGCTGTCGTAGGTGTGTGAACCTCGCATGAGCCTGTAAAACACAACTTCTTTACCTTTTTCTAGTCGCCGTCCTATCGCAACCGTGTGAACGTCCTCTTTTTTGTACATGATGTCGGTTGGGACATTAGTTTTTAAAACTGCTATGTCCCCTTTTATCAGTTCCGGCTGTCCATATCTGCCTATCATCAAATTTTTGGCTTCCGCCTTGCTCGTGCCGACTTTCTCCGCTATCTTGGTGATCAGGACGTGGAAATAGGCGTTTGCTGACAAGCTTCTTTTCTTGCGGAACGGTTTAATTATTACGGACAGTTTTTCCAACTTTTTCAGTTCGTCCACACCCTTTATAAACCGCTCCGCCTCGTTGATCTCCAGGGTAACTGTTATCTTTTTGCTAAAATAATCCACCGCTAAGTTTTTTATTTTCCCAGTTAAATCCATGCTATTTCAGTCCTAATTCCTTCATGGCTTCGGCATATTGTTGTTGTGTCGTCTGATACAGTGATTTTAAACCTCTTTGGCTTGCCCATTCTTTGATCTGGGCTTCCGTCATTCCTTTTTTTTGCATCAGATCATAGAGCCGTTTTGCTTCTTTCTCTGTGACAACCTCGTTGCGTTTATATTCGTCTGTATCTGCATCTTTGGAATCGTCCAGAAGAAACAAGCTATTTAAAGCGTATTTTCTCGCGTAGCTCGATGCTGAGCCGGTAACTTGTGCCGCATCCATCTTTTTTTTGCTTTCTTCTTCTCTGGCGTATGCCGTAGTGCAAAAACTGCCCTCGCTTTCTATGTCTTTTAAAATTGCTGTCGCCTTTATGTAAAATCGGTTGCCCAGCATGATAATTTCGTCGTTTACGGCTAATATTAAGCCTTCCCTGTCCAATAAAGGCTTTACTGCCTCGTAGATGTCTTCTAAGCTCCTATAGCTATAGCCGCCATACTCACTGTATTTACTCTTGGGTACCTTTAATTCTGTTTGGATTTTCTGTAACTTTTTGTGTATGTCTCCCATCTTTTTTACCTCACGATCACGCTCTTCGAAGTCTCAATATGTGCCCCTGTGACTGTTTCCCCGGCTTTAATCGCCTTTTTAATCGCTGTCTTGTCCGCCTTCGGCTCTGGAATCCTGATGTATTCCTCTGTCAGGCTGCCTAAGTCGTCAATAGTCACAGACTCACTATTTCTGTATGACACGCTGACTCTTGCCGTCTTGAGCTTTTTGTCTCCCAGTAAGTACGGTAAATATTTTTTCTTGCTGTCTATACCGTTGTTGCAAGTTCTGAGCCGTTGCGTAAGCTTGTCAATCTCCTCTTTCAAAGCTTTAGCCATTGCCGCGTCATTTTTTATTGATAATGCGATATTTTCGGCTTTCTGGATATTGTCAAGTTCTAATTCTTCCATGGCACCCTCAATAATTTCTCCTGTTTCTTCGTCCATACAGCCCATGATTGCACTGTCAATCTCGTATAGTGTCATTGCTCTAATTCCTCCTCATATCTCTCGTATTCGTTGTAGTTCGCCGCACCTCGTTTAATTGCTTTGTGTGCTGTTCTGCACTCATATTCCGCCTCAAGGCGCTGTGTCTTTAAATACTCTCTAGCCGGGTCAAATCTTCGTTCCATTTCCTGTACCCCATGTCTCTTTAATAGCCTTGCTCAGTTCGTTGTAACCTCTGGCGTATGCCTCTATCTTTTTCATGTTGTCGCTTCTTTCAACGCCCAGTCTAAACAGCTCAAGTAACCCCTGTGCTACCTCTTTGTCTTTAACGGTAATCGTGACTTCCGCCGGGATCACTCCTTTTCCTGTCACTTCGTCGTCGTATTCCCTCACCGGAAATCCAACCGCATTAATCATTGTGTTATTCATAACCTAGCCTCTCTTTCTTTCCTGCTATCCAATCCCCTAACGCTCCCTCGCACTGTTCCGGGGTATAATTTTTATTATCCTGCTCTAACCGCCCAACTATTTCTCCCAGTGTGGGTAGTTCTGGTACTGTTTCTTTTCGCTCTATCGCTCCCGCCGCCTGTATCATCTCCCGCAACTTAGGCGGATACTTGTCTATCTCCTTTTGTGCTTCTAACGCCGCTCTGTAGCTCCTCAGGAAATTTGACTGTATGACCGTCTGAAAGTCCGCTGAATCTACTACCGCCCAGTCATGGAGCGTCTGTGGCGTTCCTACTGCCTTTTGCAACGCAGGGGGCAGTTTGTCAAACTCCTCTCTGTAACCGTAAATCCCATTACTGCACGCCTTTGCCACTGTCGCCCACGCTTCCTGCTCGCTCAGGTAGCTGCTTCCTGCCTTGAGCTTGCTGGCACACTCCAAAATATCTGCTGGTGTTGGTGGAAACTTGCCGGTTGTCATGTACATCTGCGCCGCTACGCTTATTGTCTGATAGTCGTTATTTTTGCCTACCAGCCGGTACCACATGTCTAACGCCTGTTCGTTGGGAACAAATCCTGGAGCTGTGTAAACGGTCTTTAGTGCAGCCACGATTTTAGAAAACTCCGAAATCGTCATACATTCCGCCTCCCTCCTGTTCTTTCTGTGCCGCCCAGTGCTGTATATCTCCGTACAGTCGGTCGTTAATGTTCTTCGTGTTGTCATTACCTGTCTTCAGTTCAAAAAATCCTAACCACTCCTTGTCCAATGACTGGTCTATGATTTTTTTCATCGTTCCCAAATCTCCGCCAGACAACTCATGTAATTTTTTGAGCAAAGCTTTCAAGGCTCTGTCTGTTCTTACTGGCTTTCTGATTTTCTTACGCATAGCAAGGAATTCCAAAAACTTGCGGTTAAGTTCTTCGTCCTCGAAATACTGTTCCGGTTCTTTCTTTGCGCGCGCACTCTCTTTTATTCCTTTAGTACTTGATTCCTTAAGTATTTTATTATTTAAGTATTTTATTCCTTTAGTATTTAATTGCGTTGGATTTTCCTGTATAGGTTTTTCCTGTGTTGGCTTTTCCAATATAGGCTTTTCCTCTTTAGGTTCTTCCAATACAGGTTTTTCCTGTGTTGGCTTTTCGTAAATGTCGTAAACTGTACCGCTTACCTGTCCTTTTTCGTTTCTCTCGCGAGTCACTTTCAGGTATCCGAACGTTTTTAACTCTTCTAATGCGGCTCTCACGCCGTCTACGCCGTCTTTATTTAAATTTGCCAGCCCCTTAACTGTAAAGTCCCAGTCTTCCGGTAAACTAAGCATAAGACTCAGTAAGCCTTTTGCTTTTAAAGACATACCCTTTTCTCTAAAATGATAATTCGACATAACGGTGTAGTCTGTCGTTTTATTTATTCTCATTACTGCCATGTCTACCTCCTATCTTGACAAATTGCCAAGTCTTTTGTATGATTTACTTGTATGATTTATCGTAAGAGCTTAATGGTATGGCTCTTCCTTTTTTACCTCATGCTCTACACCGTCTTTATCAGTGTAGAATACTTTGTCATACTCTACACCTTGTTGTCGTCCTAAGAGGGTGTAGAGTAATCTAATAACATACTCTTTTCTTGGAGGTTCATTCATTTTTTTATTCACCCCCCTACCATCACAAAGAAATTATAATTGCTATAATCTTTTCCGGCGGTATGTGTTACCACACCAACCCAACTGGACGAGATCCAGATAACCAACGCTACTGACACGATGGTCAGTAAATTGTACATAGCCCTCATTTTTTACCTCCTATACCTCAAATCTCTGTTGACGGTTATACTCGTCAATCTTTAACTTTGTATTTGTTTTTGGTTCCCAGTGGTCTACATAGTCAATAGCTTCCTCATAGCGTTTGCGAGGGATGTTGTTCCGGCTGTTAACTTTAAATCTGTCTTGCAAGTCCCTGTTGCACTCTGCGAATACAACTTTACTGATATATGCATATGCCTCTGTGTCCTTGCCGCCTAATGCGTTGAGAACCGCTTTATTGACGTGCTGTCGCAGTGTTTGCTGTTGACCGTAGTCAATCACCATGTTACTCTCAAGGCTCTTTATGCGGTCTTCGTGGTCGTCTATCATGCCCAGTTGAATACGCATCATTTCTTGAGGGGATAACGGCTTGCAACTGCCTGACTTTCTGACAGATGGAAGAAGTTCGCTTGTTACCCATCGTTTGAATTTTTTTGCACTAGGCATTTTGCTCGAAAGAATTAGGCTATAAAGTCCGGACTCGTTGATAATGGTCGTTTCTTTGTTCTGCTTGCCATCAAAAAGCATCATTTTACGTTTGTCTTCCTCGTCTACATGGCGGTTAATATCTCGGCTACCATTTCGGTACTCGAGAATCTCAGCTATGTCTTTCCCAACAAACCAAGGTTCATTCTCAATAATTAGTGTGCGAACCTCTCCGAATTCGTTATTTTTAAAAATTTGAATATTATTCATCTAGTCACCTTCCTTTCTGCCCTTCACGCAATCCTATTTTTTAGGATTCTCTTTCCACAAAAATATAGTCCATAGGTATACCGGAAAGCTCACTAATTCTACGAAGTTGTGTAAGGTCTGGTTCTGTTTTCCCCGCTTCCCAGTTTGTGATTGTTGCAAGAGATACGCCGATTTTCTTGGCAAACTCTCTTTGACTTAAATTTGCATTAACTCTACAAGCCGCAATGCAAATTCTAGGAATCTGTAACATCATTTTGTTTCGCCCCTTTCGTTTGTTTGTGATTTAATTATAATCCTAAAATATAGGATTGTCAAGCATAAATTTAATTTTTTAGGATTTTTATTGAATTTTTTAGGATTGTATGTTATTATAATGATGCAACCAATTAAGCAAAAGATAGGAGGAAGACAATGACAGAGGAGGAACAAAAGAAAATTTTTGCTAATAACTTAAATCATTATATTAATGCTAGCGGGAAGCAACAAAAAGAAGTGGCACGTGAACTCGGATTTGCTCAGACAACTTTTAATACTTGGTGCGTGGGAAAAATAATGCCAAGATCGGGAAAGATTCAAGCTATCGCGGATTACTTCGGAATCTTGAAAAGTGATTTAACAGAACAAAAGAAATACGATGATTTAGGTGGCGAATTCATGGATGTTTGTGTCAAGATAAATTTAAGTGATGAACGTTTTCAAAAAATCGTAATAGATTACTATGATTTATCTAAAGAGAAAAAAGAAGCATTTTGCAGTTTTTACGAAAAGTTTATACTCCGCGACTAAGATTAAGAAAAGGGAAAATTAGTTTCCCTTTTCTTGCTTTTCTAAAGACTTTACGCAGTCGAGCATAATCTTTAAGAGTCGTTCTTGTTGCACGTTATTTAATCGCTCAATTATTTCTTTCTTATATTCTTCTGCCATCTTTACTCCTTTCTGACACGTACTTTTAATAGTGGTTTTTTATTATATCATAATATTATGGCTCTGTTAGACAAAATATGAAGATTTATTTAAATTTATACTGACAAATCATTTTATTTATTATATAATTTATTTACAACAAACTATTTTGCTAATATTTGCAATATGGTAATAATAAAAAAGGAGAAGAAAACATGAGCAAGGAAAAAACTAAAGTTTGTAAGTACTGCAAAGAAGAGATTGACGCAAAAGCTAAAGTGTGTCCTCATTGTCAGAAGAAACAAGGCGGCAAGATGAAATGGGTAATTATCATTATCATCTTTCTGGCTGTTTTAGGTATGGCAATGGGTGGTGGTGATGATGATAGTTCTTCCACTGATTCTTCAAAGAGTACCGCCGCAACAACAGCAGCTAAGAAAGAAACTGCCAAAAAGGAAGAAACAAAAGAGAAAGACAGCGTAAAGGTTGGCGAATCTTTTGAAAATGACGGTTTAAAAGTAACTGCGAAAAAAGCCGAGTTTGGATATGACGGTGGAGAGTACTTTACTCCAAAAGATGGATGCGAATATGTAGCTGTAGACTTTACTTGCGAAAATGTTGCAGAAAAAGGCGACAAATATGTATCTGTATCTGATTGCGATTGCTATGCAGATGATTCAGCTTGCGAACAGCAATACATAGGAGGCGGCGATTTTGTTAACACTAATTTGTCTCCAGGAAAGAACGTAAGCTTTACGGCATATTACGAAGTACCAAAAGACGCAAAGAAAGTAATTTTAGAATATAGAGCTTCATTCTGGACAGATAAGAAAGTAACTATTAATTTAAAATAATTAGTCTGCTAATAGGATGACTAGCAAGAAGGAAGAATCAATTCTTCCTTCTTTTCTTTTTTCTCAAAATAATAAAAGCACCTGCTAAAGCAAGTGCTTTCACCCCGAACTAATACACCAGTGTCAATTCTCTTTCGTCATTATGTACAAAGTCGTCCGCCTCTTTCAGATTGTCAAACGTTTTTACAATGTTCCACTCTTCGTCCTCGACACTGATTTTCATTTCTGTAATTTCTTCGGTGTCGCCAGAATCCACGATCTCGCCGTCTTCGTCATAGATTTCTGGCAAAATGCAGTATTCCGTAATCAGGTAGCAGCCTTCGGCGTTTCCGGAATAATGGGTAATATCTGTCTTATATTTTTTTAAGACTTCTCTTGCTTCTTCTAATGTGTCACAAGATTTTACCAATTCACTAAAAACATCATCGCAGAAAAATGTACACCCCTGCACTATTTCTGAAATGTCTCTTTCTTTAATCTCTCGTGTGGCTTTGTATACGTTGTACTTTTTCATACTTCCTTCTTTCTCCGGCAGATTCCGCCGCCGGTCGTGTAATAATATTTACATCTCCTTACAGTGGCAGGTTACCCAGCAATTTTGTTGTCCGCAAGGTAATCTGTCGTGTGGAAAATCCCCTCTATTTTCCGGGCAATTTTCGCAATTGTATTCATTTTTATAATCGTACATAAACTCTATGTACTTGTTTCTTTCTTCTGCTGTCATATTTTCCTTCTTTCTCCGGCGGTTCCGCCGCCGGGCGGGTATTTATTTGACTTTGTGATAATATCTTGCTATAATATAGTTGTCCGCATATTGTATATGCGTGTGAGTAGAAATTATTTTGTTGACTATTAAGTCAATGGAGAAGGAGGCTGTTTTCAGCCTCTTTTTTCTGTTTCTAATTTGGCATATTTTCCATACTTTCTTACAATTTCAAAAGCTTTTGTTTCATTTTCGGTCATTTCTCTGACTTCTTTCCATCCATCATCAAGACCCAACCAAATCCATTTTCCATCTTTGCAACTTGGTATTCCACCTTCGGAAAATTCATCCGAGATTTTGTACGCTGGGTTGATAACACGGCCAACATCAAAAAGATTTCTTTCCTTAAAAACGAATGTTTCGCCATTGACAGTTACTATGTGTTTGTAAGATTTTGTTTTTCCTCCCTCATCTCTCTCGGAATATTCCTCGATATTCCATTGGACACCCTCAAGCATTTTTTCTTTTTTCTTGCGATATTGGGAATTAATTTTATTCTTCATATCGTCGTAATATGTCTTGATTTCATCGTAATTATCTAAAATCAATCCTCTAATTACTTTTTCTTCTCCATTTATAATTAAGTGATGATTTCCGAAAAAATGAACTGCTCCCTGCTCCAATTTCTCCATGTCATAGGATACGCCATCATTAATTTTCAATTTGATTACAGCCTCATCATTAATTGTTAATGTGCAATCAAGGTCTTGCTTTTTAAATTTCCATTCTTTCATTTCTTTGTATCTCCTCTCTTGATTTACTCACATTATACACGATAGTGACTATTATGTCAAGAGAAAAATACACGAAAATATATTATTTTTTCTTGATATTTCTTTCAGAATAATGTACTATATATTTATAACGATAAAAGGAGGCTTTTTTAAATGGAAACACGAGCAAGAAAAAGAAGTAACATATATAAAGGTAGTATCTCATATAGTAATTTATGGGACACGCTAGAACGCAGAGGGCTAAAGCGTTCCAATCTATTAGATAAGGAAAGTTTTAATCTTTCCCCGGCACTGGTCAACAAGTTGCGACACGACAGGAACGTGAATATAGATACAATTATGTATTTGTGTGAGAAATTGAACTGTCAGGTGTGCGACATCGTGGAATATAAAAAATAATACATTTTCGTGTATTTTTCTCTTGACATAATAGACATTATCGTGTACAATAATATTAAATCAAGAGAGGAGATACAAAGAAATGAAAAAATCAGTTAAAAGATACAACTTATCAAACATTATGAAAAAAGCATGGGAAACAAAGAAAAGACACCCTAGAAAGAGCTTTAGCTCTTGTTTAAAAGATGCATGGAGAGAAGCTAAACGAGAAGTATTAGCCAAGGAAATGCCAGAAGTAGTTGATGTTATGTTTAGCGGTCGCGACTTAACAATCAATCTTGAGAACGGAGAAATCTCTGGAGAAACTTTCGAAGTAAAAAAACACATCAAATACATTTTTGATGCAAAATGGAATCCAGCTAAGAAAGTATGGGTATCTCAGCTTAAAAATCTTAGAGCAGTTGTAGCTAAAGAATGCGTAGTTTACTAATAAAGAAGGAGAAAAGAAGATGTACGAAAAAGTTTTAGAATCAATCAAAAAATGCAGCTATGATACTATTGGAATCAGAAGAACTTGTGCTGACGAAGATTATAAAGTCGGCGACATCGCCCGCAATTCCTTTTACTGGGACGTTGAGAATGATTTATCATCATACCAAACAGAGCCAGAGGTGATGGACGGAACGTCCGCAAGAGCCATCCTTTTTGACGACATGGACAGCGACGAGGAAAATCTTGAGGTCATCAAGAAGACCATTGAAAGATTTAAAAAAGAATATCCTTGCTGTCTTCCGGAGGAGAAATTTGTTGTTCTCGGTTCTGATCGCATAGAATATGACATCAACGATGGCGACATCATCATGGAGGACGCAGAGGTTTTATATATCTTTTAGGAGGTAATGATATGGCTAGACGGTCGTTGGTAGGGGTAATCCGCGGCGATATGCAAGCTATCGAATACCTTGGGAACAAAATGTATCGGTGCAAATGCATTAGATGTGGCTGCGAGCAAGTGTTACGTAGCACACAATTAAAAGACACTACCAGGTGTCAAGTGTGCGGACAAAAATTTCGCAAGGATATGCGAGGGCAAAAGTACGGTCTTTTAACGGTCCTTGAATATGACAAGAACGGGAAATGGCTTTGCAGGTGTGATTGTGGAAACACCGTTAGCGTAAAATCTAACAATTTAAAGAGTGGAAATACTCGCTCCTGTAGAAAATGTCATAAGGGTTTTTTTAACAATCCCTATTTGGTGGAGGGCACGTTAGTGACCAATCTCACGCAAGGAGTCAGAAAAAATAACACATCTGGAACTACTGGGGTATATTACAACAAACAAAAACGGAAATGGTATGCGCAAATGATGTTCCAGGGGCAAAATTATTTTTTTGGTTATTATAGCAATAAAAAAGACGCCATTGCTGCAAGAAAGGAGGCGGAAGAAAAATTGCATGGTCCATTTTTAGAATGGTACGCAGAGCATTATCCCAAACAATGGGAGGCTAAGAAGAAAAAAGCTAATAGATAAGCTTAGCAGCTATAATTAGCAGCACCCGCCCCGGAGGTACGAAGGCAGGAAGGGAAATAAATGAAAAGAGCCGCTTTATACGTGCGAGTAAGCACGCAAGAGCAAAAGAACAGTGGATTGTCCGTTGATTCGCAGATAGATGCGCTTGAAAAATATTGCGAGGAGCAGGGTTATACGGTTGCTGGCATTTATAACGATGCCGGCATATCTGCACGTAAAAAATACACAAAACGTCCTGCCCTCTTACAGTTACTTGAGGATTGTAAGAAACACGAGATTGATATAATACTCTTCACACGCCTTGACAGGTGGTTTAGAGCCGTTGCAGGGTACTATGAGGTACAAAGTGTCCTTGATGCGTGCAAAGTGCCATGGAGAGCTATCTGGGAGGATTACGAGACAGAGACAAGCCAGGGGATTTTTAAAGTTAACATCATGTTATCTGTAGCGCAGGCAGAGGCAGACAGGGATAGCGAAAAAATACGGTCTGTTATGGAGTTTAAGCGACAGAACAAAGAGTATATAGGCGGAAAAGTGCCTGTGGGGTATCGCGTAGAAGGGAAAAGGATTGTAAAAGACGAAAAGATGCGCGCAATAATTGAGGATATGTTTGAGCATTATTTTCAGACTTTTTCCAAAATGGAAACAGCCGATTACATTTTGAGCAAATACCCTGATTTTATAAGGACTAGAACCAGGATAGTCAAAATTATGTCCAGTCCGGCGTACCACGGGGAAATGTACGGCGTAAAGAACTACTGCGAGCCATACATAACAGAGGAGCAGGCACAAAGAATTAAAGAGGTCTCCAGCCAGAAAAGCTGGATAGATTGCAAGAGGCGTATTTATATTTTCTCCGGGCTGATACGTTGCCCAATTTGCGGTTACAGATTTTCTGGGCGCACGATGGCCAAGGAAGAAAAGAGGTATAAAGTGTATCAATGCCCTAGATCTGCCGCGAAAAAGCACAAAACATACACGCGATCTGAACCAAAATTAGAAACATATATGCTTAATCACATCGAAGAAAAAATACAGTTAGATGTATTAAGGGTGGAAGGTCGTGTGAAGGCAGCCGGAAGCGATGTGGGGAAAAGAAAGAAAAAATTATCCAGTGAACTAGGAAGAATTAACAAAATGTTTGAAAAAGGTAGGATAACAGAAGAATACTATGACGAAAGATATGAGGCTATATCGAAGGAATTAAAAGAACTATCCCAGACCGCCGCAACGGAAGAGTTGGAAACTAAGAAAAAAATACAAAGCAGATTTCCTGACGGTTGGAAAGATATGTATATGCAGTTAGACGAACAAGGCAAGCAGGTGTTTTGGAAAAGTATTGTAAAAGAAATAAAAATATCCCCCAACGAATTTGTGGAGGATATTATATTTTTTTAGTTTTTGTTATGCAGTAACTAGCCGTAACCACCGGGTTAAAACCAGTTACTGTATAACAAAATATTAAAAATAAAGGAGATACAGTTACATTATACAGAAAGAAAGAGGACGTTTCAAGCGCCCTCTTTTATTTTTCGCAAAACCGAACGATATTCTCGCGGATACATTGCTTCTATGGCTTTCATGTGTTCGTCAAGTACATACAGCAAATGCTCAAAGTCTGCTTTCCGGGCTACCTCCTTAAATTCAGATTCCGGCTCGGATGCGTAAGAATAATATGCTGTTTTTGGTGTTGATTGGTTTGGTGCTTTATCTGGCTCCAAATTATTGCGTACATTGTATAAAATCGAAAGCCGTTCGCAAGTGGCGTAGGTTGTTTTTCCTGCCTCTAATGCCGCAATTTCGGCATTAATTTCGCTCATATTAATCATTGCGGCACCCCTTCCTTTTATCGGTCTAATTCTGCTAACGCCCTGCCTAGAGCCGCCTGATCTGTGCTAGACAGATTACTGTCATGCATCATGTCTTTAATGGTCTCTTTTACCTGCATTTTTGCATCGTTGTAAGAGTAATGGCCTCTCACATAGTGCTGACCTCTACGGGCATTGCTATAATCACCGTAATCCATGTCAGGATAACGCCCGCGGCTGTATCTTCCTGACGTGTCCCAGTCACCGCCACGGCTGTATTCGCTGTCGCCTTCCAGATACATAATCTTGTCGATGTTTTTAATCGTGTCTGTCAGTTTGTGGACTGCCTCCAAATCCCCGGCGCTCATGTCGCCTTTGTTCGAAATCTCGTCCAGCTCTCTGCACATCATTTTTTTTAATTTGTGTAATGATTCCATTCTTTGCCCTCCTTTACGCTACTCTCTCGACGATTAAATTGCTATTGGCTATATTAATTGCCTGCGTAGATGTATTTTCGACTGCGATCGTTATGCAGCACCCGCGCGGAACGTCAATAAATGCCGCTGTAAATACATTAAAATATTCGCCTACGGCCGCAGGTGTTACGATTGCTGTCGCACTATTTAATGGTTCTCCGGCGATTGCCAGGGCAATAGAAATAGGTGTCACAGTTCCACCGGCGGGTATGGAGATATTAGCCCCAAAGCTGACCTTATAGCGCGCCCTGCACTGGTTTGTAAGGCCTCTAAGGGTCACAATTCCTGCCCCCTCCCGGTGTGTAATACAGCTACCGCACTTTACGGCTGTCTCTGTGAGCGGTAAATTCTGCCCCGCTGCCACGGTTACGATATTGCTATTAGTAAATTCTGCCACGTTATCACTCCTTTTTTAATAATAAACGGCGGAACGATTGCCCCGCCGCTATAAGCATCATCGGCACAAGCCGAACAATCCCGTCAACGCAGGAAGTTGCTAATTATAAAATTTTAGCATCCGCAACCGGTATTGCACCCACAGTTACCGTACTGATATGGTGCGGAAACCGGAAAAGCCGGCACCGGTCTAGGGTTGTAGTAAGTAAACTGTCCCTGCATATACGCCTTTAAGGTTTCGTTCTGTGATGCCTGAGAAGCCGCTAACTGCGCCGCAAATAACTGCTGATTCTGCTCGGCAATCTTAGCGTCCTTAGCTTCGATTCTCTGCGCTGTGAGGGCATCAAGGATAGCTCTAGCGTTATTATTCTGGTTGTCGATGATGTCTCTTGTGTTGTTTGCGTTGTTAAAGTTTGTCTGGCAGAAGCCGTTTGTAACTTCCTGCTGGATCGCATTAGTATTCATCGCCATATTGTAGTTAACACCTGCGATAGCCTGTTTGTTATCGCAACAGCACTGTGCTAACTGTGCCTGCAAAGCGTTGAAACTTTGCATATCTGCAATCTGCCCCTGCTGGATTGCATTCCGTGTATCATAGCCGTTCTGCTGAATTGTACTATTTGTTCCTGCAAATCCGTTGAGTAGAGAGGTGTTCATTGCATAAAATCCGTCACAAATACCGCTGTTGATAGCATCACCCTTGCGCTCAAGGGAGGAAATGCCGCTATCAATCTGGCGCTGTAAGGTTGCAAAGTCGGAAGCTAATACATAGTTATCTACCGCGCCTCCGCCGCCGTTATTCCATCCATTTCCGTTTCCCCATCCACAGAAGATGAAAAGAAAAAGAATGATAATCCACCAAGCACCGTTACCCTCGCCAAATGCGCCGTTATTGTTGCCTGTGACTGCCGCCAAATCTGCCGGGCTCATTCCGTCTGTTGTTAATCCCATGAAATCACTCCTTTTTATTTATTTAAAACCTTTTAAAAGGTTTTGAAACTGTGTCGCCATACCCTGCAACTGGTTATACTGTTGCTGGCTCATCTGCCCGCTATTTAGCAGATTCTGTACTTCCTGCTTCGGGTCCCCTTGAAACTGCTGCCTGAACTGTTGAAACTGCTGTATCATCTGCATTGGATTGAGATTCATTCAATACCCTCCTTTTTAACGTCTCCATTTGCCTTTCTAAGGCGTTTAAGCGTTCCTCATAGTTGATTGGTTGGCTAGATTGTGAAATCTCCGCTGTGGGCGAATTTGAGCCTTTGCGCTTGTATTCAAACACCTCTAAAAATGGTCTTCCCGTCTGGTCTGCTCTTTTTTCGTAAAAAACTGGTGCTTGACTGTCCCACAGGCGGACAAAAGAATTTGGTGCTACTAAATACGCCTCCGCCGCACCCTGTCCTTGCACCCAAATGCGTTCATCCGGATTGGATTGTTGTTGCATTTGTTGGGGTGGCGTCTGCTGTTGTTTTAGTCGATTTAGTTGGTCAAGATAATCCGGTTGTGGGTATTGCGGGTACTGTGGATACTGTTGTGGATATTGTGGATAACCGAACATTTATTTTCCTCCTTCCCTCCAGTAATATATTGGTGTCATTGCTCCACTGTCCCACGTATCGTAGTAATTGCCATCAATTACCGCTATAACGTGTCCTGACAATGCTAAAATATAACTCCCTTCTGGGTGGTTGTTTGCAAATTCGGAGACGGTACAGGTCATGTATTCGTCTGGGATTATATAACGGCTAAATCCATTGTCTTTGAGGTATGCGCCCCATACTGCGTTAGCCGAGGGCATATCTGACAGCATCAAGCCGTACAGCGCAAGCTGTATGTATGTTTCTTCCCACGTCTGCCCTATGGCTTTTGAGATAGCCCGTACAGTACAATCCCCCACTTTTGCCGCCGCCGGGTTGGGATTCCAATATTGATACATCTCTCCGCCCTCCTTATAGTTTTATTATCTCAAAAAAATAAGCGTGTCACCACGAAGGCAACGCGCTTATTTCTCGCATAATTTTTAAATCATCTTTAGTTTTCTTAAAGGCTGTTTATGTATGGAATTGTGCCAGGAACTAACAAAATTTTTTCCACGGCGCAACTCCACAGCCCCTGTAATCCTCTCGTGCTTATATTCATTTTCTCGGCGGCTTGCTCCTGCGTTAATCCGTCAAAAAGCAAGTACTGTACAGTTTCACGCTCCCGCAAAGTTAAACGGGCGCATGACAAGGCGTAATCAATAAATTGTTTATCGCCTAATTTCCAGAGTTTTTTTATCAAACTTCTGTTCACTGCATCACCTCAAACACGCAAAAATTACGTAAATTTATTTCGTTTTGTCTAGTCCTAAAATCGCTCTAACTTTGTCTGGGAGCAAATCAGGGTTAATTTTGCCGATGTTTTCCACGATGGAGCCAAGCTCCATCAGAATGATGTAGACGCACACGCCTGCGGCAATAGGTACCTGGAAGCCTAGGTCTACATATTTCTGGGCGTAGTCGATAAGATACGCAAGTACCACAAGCATGATGGAGCCAAATTTGTGGTACAATCCTTTCCTCATTTCTGAGGATTTCCACTCGTGGTTGGCACAGGCAGCTACTCCGCCACTAGTCAAGTCAAAAACTACAAAAATACACGTCATTAAGGGCAACATAATATCACTCATCTCCATTCCTCCTATTTCACAATTACTATTCCTCTGTACTTTTCATTTTTACATCTTCTTTTGTTCTCTTTTTCGACTGTTGTTACGTTCTTTTTCCCGTCCGAGAATCTCCATACCCTGCCCGTCTTGCTGTCTTTGAGCAAAACGACTGTGTGAATGGGTGAACCCTCTTCAAACAAAATCATATGTCCCTTTTTCAAGTGTGCTTCGATTTTGTCATTACTCATACCTTTGCGATAGACTGCCGGCTTTCCAGGGCAGATCTGGTTAATTCCCTTTATGATTTCCGTCAGTGGATACTTTGCTCCGCATTTTAGCCTTCTTTTGGCGTACTGCAAAACCTGCTGCATATTTTTCTTGATGCCTTTGTAGCGCAACGCCATATAAAAAGCTACCAGACTACAGCCGTGCGTGCGAATAAATGGGGATTTAAAATTATACTGGCTTGGTACCGGGATTTTTCGCCCGTTATCCAATATGATTCTCCATGGGAATTTCTTCTTGCTGTTCTTATTTTTGTTTGTTACTATTCTCACTGCTTCACCTCGTGTTTCGCTCAGTTACAAGTTCCTCGTGCCCGGACTCAATCAGTATTTTTCTGACTTCGCTTTTTAACAGCCTTGGCACCTCGTCAAAAGTCTTTTTGCCATCGATAATTCTCTTGGCATATAACTGCGCTATCATATACTCATCTCCCTACGCATAAATTGTATCAGACAGCTCCAGCAAGCAATCTGTAAGCATCTCATTTTGTTTTGTAAGCTCTTCTATTTTTTTATTCAGTTCCGGTATGGATGGTGTATTATCGTTAAATAAGTGTTCCGGTTCTTCCCGGTCAACATTTTTAACGATTTCATATTTTCCTTCTTCATTTGCCTCTATATGACATGTACCGTTTTCATTACACCACTGTGCAGCTTTTGGAGGGTATAAACCGTCAAATACGTATCCAATATAATATTCTTCCATAATTACACTCCTAACACATATCTTAATACAAAACCTTGATTATTAACGCCTATTCCATTTTGAGCGTTGTTGGACTGATTTACGTCAGCACCCTGTATAAATGTATCACCTATATATATATATTTGTTTAATCCGTAATATGGGTTACACATTAACATACCATCTCCCGGTCGCCAGGCAACGTGCTGTTTAGGTACGAAGAACGATGTCCACCACCAATTATCACAAGCTCCATTACTATAGTGACTCCAGACAAATACGGCACCGTTTAACTGTTCAGATATTGGTTGGTTAAGCGTAAATTTATGACTTGCATTCATCCAATATCCTATAGTGTTAGCATCCCATAAGATAGTATTTTTACCCAATACGCACTCCAAGTCATCGGATACGACCTGGATGTGGTTGTTGTCGACATACATCCCGGTTCCCATAGATTCGTACAGGTCACTATATGTCGAGCCTCCTTTGACAGTCAAAGAAATTCCTGCGATATCCTTGGTTTTATCATAATACAATTCCATAGCCGCTTTGCCGCCGCTGTGGATGTCGTCTGGATCTTTTGTTTGCTGTGTAGAAACAACAATGTTATTACCAGATTGCATTACGGAGCCAGAGCCTTCATAAGTCTTATCACCGTTTGTGTTAGTAATTACGATAGGCGCCGTACCAAACCGTACAATCTCGTTACTGCCATTTCTTACAGCCATACCGCTACTGTCCAATAATGTATTTTGACCTAGGGTATCTCCACGCATATCGCCGACTATTAATCCCGTTCCATCTTCGTATTTCATAAAGTTGGTTGCGGTTTTGGAGGCTTCTTGCTTGGTTTCGTCTATGGCAGAATCTACATCTTCCGGAGCTGGTGTCCAAGCGGTGGCGATGTTGCCGAGTTCTAATTTTAGATTTTTCATATAATACTCGTAATCGCCACCGTTTTGGCCAGCAATCAATCTTATAAGAACTAACCTTTCTTTTTCGTACAATGAATTTTTAGCAGGTATTTTAATTGTACAACTTACCCGATGCCAATTATTTAAATCCTTCTTAGCAGCATTTAATCCCGTATTAGTATTCGGTACGCTTTGAGTCCACCACATATTATTGCCGACTGTGTTCGCATTAGCAGAAAAAAATATATTATCAAATTTTATCAATTTTAAATCAAATGATAACGTAACTGTTTTTTCATATTCAATTTGTGGTATAATGTCTGTTTGTATAAGTATTCCGGTTCCACCCCATCCAGATACTTTTACAGTTCTAATTCCATCAGTCGTATAGCTGAAATGCGATCCGTTTGTATTAATTATGTTAACACCACCATTACTATTACTCCAAGAAGTGTTTGTAAATTTTGAATTTCTAATCAAATTCCTTCCACCGACATCGACACCCTTGACGGTTGAACCAACTGAATATGACGTAGAGGTATTACCATCAGTGTATGTGATAACAGTTTTTGTCCACAAATATGGATTCTCGGCTGATGTATCTGGCGGTGCTGATGTCCATGTTCCGCTAGGAATTGATGTACCGTTTGTCCATGCCTGATAGGTTATGTCTGTAGACTTGATACCATTACCTTTGACTCCCTGTGGCCCTTGAGGCCCGGTATCACCTTGAACTCCTTGAGGACCTTGAGGCCCGGTTGCACCCTTTATCAATGTCCACTTATATTTTGATGGGTCGGTAGAATCATCTGGTGCAAAATCAGTATATTGTCCGATAAACAGCTTATTTGCACTATCACTAATACTAAAGCCTGTTCTACCGTCCGAACTATTTGCATACGCTATGTGTAAATAGCTGGTCTTACCATCAACTCCAATACCAGGGATACCCTGTTCCCCTTTTGGACCCTGCACACCTTCGAACCGACTCCAAGTATATTTTTTAGGGTCCGTGGAATCATCTGGTGTAAAATCAACGTATGTACCTATATAGGTGCTTGGTGTCTCGGTTAGCTGAGAACTGGAAGTAGGGTTAGCGACCGATGAATACTTGATGTGGAAGTAAGATGTCGCTCCCGAAGCACCATCAGCTCCTTTTGGTCCCTGAATTCCCTGCTCTCCTTTCTCACCTTGCAAGCCCTGCAAACCTCTAGGACCAGCATCGCCTTTTTCTCCTTTATCACCTTTTTGTCCTGTGGCACAGATGCCTTCTGTTCTTTTTACCGTATTGTCGGTATAGGTAATAACCGACCTTGTCCAGATGTATTTACCGTCAACCCATGTAGGCGGTGTAGTAGACCACGAGCCCCCAGACAACGTTGTGGCAGATGTGGATTGGTAGTATTCTTCAACGATTGATGATATGCCTTTTCCAGATGAGCCAGTAGCACCAGTTGCACCAGTAATACAGGTACCGTTTTTATCTGGCGAATATGTTACATTACCCGCGCCATCCGTAATTTTAGTTCTCATCCACATGTATTTACCGTTGGTCCATGTGGGCGCTGTGGTAGACCATGAGCCTCCGGACAGTGACGTTGGCGAAGTAGATAGATAATATTCGACATCAACTGTTTCGATTTTAGATTCGATAGATGTTTTCGTTTCTTCCCACGCTTCTTCTAAATTTTGGTTGGAGCCAAATGTAACACTTTTTGCAGATATAGCCAATTTATAAGTTCCATCTTTTGCTTTGTAGTATCTTAAAAAGTGTTCGGCATCTCCCAAATATAACTGGCCGTTTTTATCAACGTAAAATCCCTGTGTGGTGTTATTGATAGAGTCCTTTACGCCGGAATATAACGAGCCGTCTGTGATATTCAACCCGCCAATGGTGGCTCCAAATGCCACTAAATCTTTAACAGATACTTTTTCTGCGGTAACTGATTTAGCAATTATTACAGAGCCATCTAATCCATTTTGATATTTAACATCAGACGAAGCCACTGCTTCGCCAAGCGCATTTACATTTAGTTTGTAGTACAGACCATCTTCGCCTAACACTACAAGTTTCTCGGCCTTAACCGTATTACCCTCAATAAGGTCTCCGCTAATGGTTACACCGATAAGGTGCCCGGTGATTTTTTGATCGCCAACAACAACATCTTTAATCAAACCAGACTGGGCGTAGAAATATTCCATTGCGGCCTTGCCGATGTTGGAAAAATCAATGTTGGCAAATTTTATGTTTGCGCTTTCCACATCAAGTTTTTTGGTATTTAGGTTTTCGATATCGGCGTTAACTGCCTTAAAATTTTCAGCTGTTAAGCCTGCAAATTTGCTATAAGACTTTGCCACCGCATTTACTGCTGTTTGTGCCGCTTCTGCGACAGAGTCGTCTGTTGGTGGTGCCGTGATATTTCCAGTAATCCACGCTTTTCCGCCACTCACACGAATTTTTACCGTATCACCTGTCTTGCAATTAATTGCCATCTGTGCGGGGGTTTCGTCTGCTCCGCCGTCAATGTGGACATATGCCGTTTTTTCGTCAATCCGAAGGACTTTTGCAACTGTATCATATGCCTTTGTTTTACTTTGCTTCATCGTCGAGGCGATCTCTTTTACAAATTCATTCAATACTTTCCACCTCTTCTTTCGTGCGGCAACCATGTTCCAGAGACAGCGATTGTGATGTTATTCTAAATTTTCCGGTAAGGTTATGCCGTGGATAGTTTAAAAAGACCACATCGCCCAAAAGTACATCCTCAAAAAACCGCCGGCTGTACTGTATCGTTCTGGCAGGGTTCTGCAATTCTTTTAGTTTTCTAACGGCGTAAGCCGCTATGTTTTCCCCGGAAGATAATTCAACGCCTGTTTCCGATTTCCATACTTCCCTGCCACGATTTACCGTTGATAAATAACTGTCCGGACTATCATCCCGCGCGATGGCTGCGCCATAATCGTCATGTATTGCCATAAAACAGTTAGGTGTGTCATACCAATTAAATGTGTCTGTTACGTCACACTCCACGATGTCATTTGCGTTAATTCCCACCGTAAGACTGCTATTATTATCATTTGCGCAGATAACAATGCTTCCATCGCCAAGTATTCGTATGCGCCAACCAATGGCATCTAATATGTGTAGTGCCATTGTGAGTCTTGTTTCCCCATCTTCCGCAACGATATTATCTGTAGTTATCGGCGATGTTCCCTCGACATACACAGGGGCAGGGATACAATCATTGAGCAGATTTTTAATCTGCTTTGCTCCGCTGCCGGCTGGTGCATAATAACCACGCGGCAGGATCACATCATCTGCCGGCTTGAGAACGGAATAGCAGTCAATATTGTAAGTCTCTCTCACACCATCAAGTTTTCTTTCTGGGAAGGCGGTCAGGCCAGTGAACAGTGCTACTTTTGCTCCTGACCCTCCCTGTTTAGCCTGCAAGTAAATGCGTACCCAGCACTCACTGTCTGTTATCTTTTCTGTCATTGTGACAGAGGCAGATTCCCTTAAATCTGACGTGCTGTCCCGGTCAATACTGCCCTCAGTAAATTCAAATTCCTGCTGGTCTGTCCACGTCTTGGGGTCAACCGTTGTCAAAATATATCTTGCTGAAAATCCTTTGCTCCAATCCATCACATCACCTCGTTAGGATGCTCTGCGCTCCACTGTTCTTCCGTCACAGCGTCCAGTTCTTCCGAATCCACTTTTTTAATCGTTAGTGAGAAATCTGCCCTCATTTTATTATCGTGGTCTTTTTTCTCTGATACCTGTATATCGCAGGAAAAAGACGAACCGTCCGGCGTCCTAACGTGACATATTCCGGGATACGTTGCGAGGCGTCTCATTTGCTCAATCATCGTTGGTTCTGTTAGCGAGATACTTACTGCATCAATTTTTAAATCACGAGTGACTGCAGGGTTCCAGTCACCTTGTACAGAGCCACCAAGGTATACTGTCCTCTCAAAATCTTTATCCCATGAGTTATCTAAATCAAGGTTATACTGGATTTCGATAGATTCACTGTCAAAATCAATGATTGCCTTTTCGTGGGCTATCGAAAATTCGTTGTATAACCATGCAAACGAGCTATCTACTGTTATATAGTCGCCGTTGGCGGTTTTATTTACAACCAATATGCCTCCGTATTCGTTTAGCGCAGGGTATGGGTCAACATATTTCTGGCCATAGATTCCGTTCTCCAGAATCAATTCTGCTCTGTCTACGCTCATCCGGTACAAATCAAACGTATCCCCATCAGCATATGTAGTTGGTTTAGTAACAACAATACTTGCTGTTTTATTGTCTGCAATCGTATTTACAGTGGCCGTTGGCACTTCCGGCTGATGTTTCCACCGCACAACAAACGGTATCTTTTTTTCTGCCACATGGTCATAAATATCTGTAAATGCAATCTGTATACTGTACCTTGCACCGTCATCCATCTGCCCGATCAGGTCGCCCAAGGCAATACTGTAGTTATCTGTTTCACTACCGGTAAAACTGGCAATAATTTCGCTGGAAAAATGCTGTTCCTTTAATCCGTCCGGGCGCAGAATATAATAATCCTCGTCCCTGACAATCGTTACTTTTGCTGTGCCGGAAGAATCCCCGAAGGAAGGGGATATTGTTAGTGGTAGCTGTTCTAGATAGTTTGTTGTGCCTTCCGATGATTCTGGTACTGTCTGGTCGGCCGCCTCCGTGGTAACATCACCAGAATTATATGTCGTTGTTTCCGAGACGAGATTCGTTGTAACGCTGTCTATTGTAGGTTTTGCAACAATTTCGACAGCCACAGAATCTGACCATGCACCTTCCTTGCCTCCTTGTGCCGTAACCATTGCTTTTAGATAATGGATTTCTCCTACATTCCACAGATTACTCAAGAGGCCGTTTGCAGTATAGATTTTATTAATGTTTTCAATCGTTTCTGATAATGTCTCCATGCCGGAAGACATCATTAAAACAACGACGTTTCCATCTTTGCCTTTAACCGGCTCATCGTCAATCGCTTCCGCTATTTTTATGCTCGCTTTGCTGTTTCCGGTGTAGCCAACACTGCAAATAACTGTATCGTCCAGGGCAAGATAATTTTCCGTTGTTGCAAGCGTAGGAGTCGTTGGTGTCTCACTCAGAGATACGGAAACCGTATCAGACCAAGGAGATAACACTTCTTCGTCCCCGGACGTATCCCGCAATCTTACGCGGAAATAATATGTTTTTGCCGATTCCAGGGACCCGATATGCCATGTGGTCTCCCTGTCCTCCACGTCATAAGTAGTTGGGGCGTCCGTACTAATCCATGCGTCCTCATGGTCTGCCCATGATATAGTAGCCGCATCTGCGTTTTTCCATGACCAATCCCACGTTAATTCTACGGTATCAGATGCTACCGCCATTGCAGTTATATTTTTCGGCGGAACCGCAATTTTTCTTGTCTCTGAGTAAATCCACCCTGACTGCATGAGGGGGCTAAGTTTGTAGGTAATGCCAGGCGCTCCATTCTGAGGCGTAGAAGTTCCGGTAAAATTCTTGAGGGCAATCTGGTATTCAGCGCCGCCGGAAACGTCCGGACACGTAACCGTGATCGTCCCCTCTTTGTCGGTGATTGCAATAATACCTTTTTCTTCATTGTCTATTTTCATCCAGACGGCTGTTTTAGCGTCAGGCACTTCCGTGTTGCGCTCAATGCTGTTAATTGTCAGTGTTGTTCCTGTCGCTGATACCGTATCAAATGACGGGGATTTTAGGGCTCCTCGTGCCGCTACTCGTGGCTCAGAATACGCATATTTTTTATCGTGCGTACTTTGCACCCTTGTCCACATAATCTGGTCTTCCGCTATGCCGTCGTCTGTATTAAAATCTGCCGATACCGTGTAGTCATGGTATGCAACGGTTACTCCTGTGCTCCATGAGGTGCCGGTATACCTCTCTCCGCTTTCCGGCGTGTCTATGGCATATTGTAGCTCCATGGAATCCACAGGGCGGTCTTGTGGCGATGCCTGCACCCAGTTTGCCCATACATACCGGCTAGAGGAACCTATCTCTTTGCTCCCTGTGTTCTGTATGTTTGGACGTTCCGGGATGCTGTAATAATGGTACGCATAACCCCAACCGGAATCTCCGGCACATCCTCTCGACTTTACCCTTACAATGCGGCAGAATGTCATACTCTGTGTTGGGGAACCATCCTCTGTTATTTCCCATGTACCAGAAGCCCCTGTATAAGCCGAATTGGCAAAGCGAGCGTTCGCAATGGCGCCCTTATAGTTTGCCATTAATGCAGTCTGTACCTGTGTTTTTGCGAAATGTCTCGCATCATTCGCCTCGTATGATGTGCTCCAAGTAAAGGCACCTTTATTTGCGCCAGTATCATCAAGAGAATAAGAAACGGAAGGGGCATTTGGTGCATAAATGGTAAATGTCTTTGTGGAATGTGCGGCTGTATAGGTATGCTTTTTATCACTTTTTGTTTTGCCCTTTACCTTAAACTCTATCGCATTTAATAATTTTGATGAGACAGGATAATAATTTTTTGCATCAAGTGCTACTGTTTTTTTGGTTGCTGATTTTCCCACATCTATTTTCTTCCACTTTGTCCAATCCCATTTGGATGCACCGGCGTTTTTTGTATGTAGACGATACCACAGCCACTGTCCATCCTCATATTTTTTCGCCGGTATTTTCCAAGATATTGTAAATTTCAGATTGTCTCTCGATATAGACAGACCACTGGGAGCAGCAGATTTTTTATTTTTCTTTGCCATTATGCCATTTTCACCTGCCTTCTAAGCTCACTTGCCATCCTTCTTCCCCATTCTTCTGGGTTATCTGCACCGTTTACAGTTACATTAATAGTTACATCATTTTTCGTTCCCTGTGTTGCCTCTTTGATATCGCTCATTAACCTACTACGACCGTACAGCATCTCGTCTCCTGCTTCTCCTGCTCCAAACAATGTGGCGTCAGAAAATACATACGGGCTTTCCATAGCCTTTTTATACCAGCTAATGTGGAATGATGGTAGTGAGCCCTTTCCGCCAATACCGAACGGAGCTTTTCCGCCGGAAACACTCAGGTGCGGTAGGTTTAGGTGCGGAAGAGACCAGCTAAACTTTAAGGCATTCTTAAACCGTCCAGGGAAGCTTTTTACAAGGGATACTGCCTTAGTAAAGATGCTCTTTACAGCTGACGGTATCTTAGTAAACGCCCCTTTAACAGCGGATAAAATGCCGTTGCCCTTAAACGCCCCTTTGAATCCGTTTACGGCATTTTTAGCAGCAGTCTTTAAGAGCGATGGGAGATTTTTGACCCCTTTTATTATGCCAGTAACAATGTTTTTACCAAGCGAAAACCAGTTGAACGCTGTAAATATACTTACAATGGCTGTGATAATTTTAGGCAAATTAGCAATTAACAACGGAATCGCACGAACTAGGCCAATCGCTAAATTTGTTATGATCGTTACTCCTGTCGCAAGGATTTTTGGCGCGTTATCGTTAATGATACCGGCTAAATTTGTTATGATCGTAGGTACATATGCAATCAATACAGGGATAGAGTTAATCAACCCTTGCGCGATATTTTGGATAAGAGCCAAACCTGCATTTATTAGTTTTCCTGCATTGCTTCTCAGTGATTCCGTAAATTGCGTCAACATCGGCAACGCCTGTCCTAAAAAGGTTGGGATGCCCTGAGTCATGCCGCTGGCAATAGTCGTCAGCAAATTAACTCCGACCGAAGTAAATACATTTAGTCCTACGGAAATCGTAGAGGCGAGATTATTTAACAGTTGGCCGACAGCAGTTGTAATACTGCCAGAATTTTGAGTAACACTCGAAATTAAACCGTTTATGAGGTCGCCGCCGATTTTTGTCAGCCCCGGCAACTGACCACTAAAATTAATCGCATCTTGCGCCAGTTTGGAAAAAGCGCCGCTTATGCCGCCGGATTCCATCGCCTCAGCTAATCCACTAACCTCGCTTGTTATACCTTTGATGGCACCACGGATAGCGCCTGAAAAAGTATTGTAAAAACCCAGTTCTAAGCCCTCTGTAGCACTAGATAGTAAGGTTATGTCACCTTTTAGATTGTCTAGCTGTGTAGCCGCCTGCTGTGCCGCGGAGCCGGAAGAATCCTGTATTCCTTTCCAAAATTTTTGCACGGTCGCATCACTTGATGCGGTCATTTTGTTAAATGCCTGTAAACCTTGTGTTGTAAAAATTGTAGCAAGAGCATTGTTTTTTTGTTCCGCTGTCATACCCTGTAAAGAGCCATTAAGCTCGTCTACGAGGTCGTTAAAATCTTTTGCTTCGCCGTTTGATTTATAGGCAGATAACCCTAACTGGTCTAAAGCTTTTGATGCATTATCAGTCGGAGTATATAAGTCTGCCATTGCCCTATTTAACGCTGTAGATGCCTCGGAACCTGTCACGTTCTGCTCTGCTAGGCGGAGTAGGGAAAGTGTGACACTGTCCGCCGATTGACCGTAGTTTTTTGCCGTGGCGGCAGAACCGGAAAAGGCTTCTCCAAGTCCCCTTACGTTTGTATTCGCAAGAGTAGCACCCTTTGCCATTAAATCAGCATAATAAGATGCGTTGCCCATCGAATCGCCAAAGCCCTTTACAGCTCCGGCGGTATACGATGCCGATTCTTCCAGACTCATGGCACCGGCAGAGGCGAGGTTAAGCACTGTCCCGATGCCGCTAATCTGCTCATCCGCCGATAAACCGGCTTGGGCAAGAATGTTCATGCCTTCCGCTGCTTCCGTCGCGGTGTACTTTGTAGTGCGCCCCATTTCCTCAGCCTTGGCTTCAACATTCCCTATCTTATCTACGGTTGTTCCCATGGTAGCTGCTACCTGGGACATCGCAGTATCAAAATTCATCCCGGCATCTATTGACGTTTTTGTAAATGCAACGGCGGCGGCAGAACCAGCCGCCATGGCTGTTTTAGCCACCTTCCCGACTGTTTTAAATGCCCCGCCGATTTTTGATGTGGACGAGCTGGCGTTACTTTCTGCGTCTTTCAGCCCCTGCTTATATGCGGTGTCTTTGATTGCCAGAGTGACAAACAATTCCATCACATTCAATCACTCATCACCACCAATCCGGCTTTTTTAATGACGTCTGCGGCTATTTCTTCGCCAGTCTTTGTTACTGTTTGTTTTTTATTATTATCAATCAAATCAACAAATGATGCATAGAGATATTTCCCGCCGAACGCCTGCGAAATACTTTCAGTTACATATTTCAGCCCGTCAGCCATATATCGTTTGTAGATTAATTCCTCTGTATCGTCTAAAATCTTAGCTTTGACATACAGGAAAAAGCCTTTTACGCTTTTTCCTCTGTATTCTCCTGCGCATCTCCAGAGTGTCCGTCTGTTGCGTCTGTTGGCACTGAGAAAAAAAGCTGACGTACCTCCGGCTCATTGACGAGGTCAACCATACCCTTGATAACATCCATTAATTTGTGCTTTTTCTTGTATTCCTCGACTGTCTGTAATTCAAACGCCGCTAAGATTCCGATTACATCATCTTTGTGTGTTTTTAACAGTCTAGGGGCTGTTTTAGCGCCCCTAGCAAAGACCTTGATGTATTTCTCACCTTCCCGCGGCACAAGTTCCTGACACAGCTTAAGCGCGTCATCATCGTCTGCAATGTTTCCGATATGCTCAAGAGAATTCGCAATCGCTTCTAAACCCTGTTCTGCTGTTAATTCTGATAATTTCATGCTTTACCTCCTACGCCGCTTCGCCTGTTTTGATATAGACCTCGTAAGGTACTGTCTCTGCGTTCTTAATGCTGTAGTGCCCTGTGTATTCAAAATCAAAATTTCCTTTGGATTTATCATCTGATTTAATCTTAAAACCGCCTGTTGAGAGCGCATTCATAATTTTGATCGCAATAAATCCGGCGGAATCTCCGGAATTTTCGTCCGAATAGTCGCCAATCCACCAAATGTCCTTAAAATCTTCTGTCTTTAAATCCGTTCTTGGCGTCACCTTGTTTCCTGCCACGTCTGCCGCCGCCATAAAACTTTTAGCCTGTGTGGTATCCATAGTAACAGCTGTACCTGATAATTTTACTTCAATAGATTCGATTTCTTTGAGTTCCATTGTGTTTTTGGGTACGTTGTCAATATCTTCCCCGAAATCCGTAAAGGATGGTTCTGCGCTAAAGCTACAACCACCGCTGGTTGCCATGAGGATGTTAGTTGCTGTTATGGCGCCCGTTTCTGGCTCAAAAGCTGATACAATAATACCAGCGTTAATCTGTATTTTTTTAAAAAGGTCAGAAGGTACCTGTGTATACTTCATTTGCTCACCTCGTTAAATAGTTATAAATTGCATAGTTATTACTGTGTATCTGCGTACTATTGACGAGTCGGCCTCATCGACCAAAGGAGTCCACGGCTGGTCCTGCGACAGGAAAATAAATCCATCATCGCATTTTACCGTAGTGCCTCCTTGCAATCTGTCACTGATTTCTTTTGCTTTTTTGTTTGGGACTGCCTCAGATTCTGTGTGATACCAAATGTTTACAGTACTAGCGGCGGCCGCGCCTGTCCACCAGTTTGCTATAATCGGCTCATATGTGACAAAAGGGAAGGCGGTATCTTCCGGCACCCTGTTAGACGGATATGCAGTTATGCCGAAGGATGACCAAAATTGATATAGTGCCGCTGTTGGTGTCATGACGTTAACTCCCACTTCTCCGCCATAACCTGTGCTATGTCTAAATTGGATGATGCAGGAGATTCCTTTTCCCCTGCATTTGATGTGATTCTAAAAATCTTTCCGTCTTTTGTTTTTAATACATCATGATAGCTCAGCTTTACTGTTTTAGCTGTAGTGATCGTATATGTTGCTGTTACGCCCTCTTTCTCTGCCACTCTGGCAGACATAGAGGTATCTCGGACTATTGCCGCCTGTATTTTAGCGCCATCGACCCACTCAGTGATAAATCCACCTTCGCCGTCAGAAGTGCGCTTTTTATCCATGAGTATGCATTCCTGTAAAAATTCATTAATCAAACTCATGCCATTTTCCTCCATGGGTTCAGGCGCGCCCTAAAGGCATCTTGCCACGTGTAGATCTCGCCTTTACTGTTTGTTGCCCTACTGTACGAGTAGCCACCAAATGACTCCGACTGATACGCTCCTAAATTGCCGTTTTTCGCCTGCCACTCGCTGATTTCGTCCACCAGTGATAAAAACGGTTTAGGGATAGCCAATGGAACCACTACGCCGTCAAACGTCTCCTCTTGTAACGGGGCAGCATCGCCTTTGTGATACTGATAAACCCCGTCATTAAAAATAGAGCCGCTAATTAAATAGTATTGTCCATCCTGCAAAGGGAGACGAATCGCAGTGTCGGAATAACGTAGGTCTTCGGCGCCTTCCGTTGCATCTATGCACGTGTCAAAAAGCCATTCCCCGATTGTTATTTTGCCTGTGATTGCCGCCCCCTTGACCGGAAAGAAATTGTGAATGTGATTCATGATTTCATAAAGCACTCAACCATCCCCTTTTATTTTCCATTCGAACTTGCTTCTGAAACGGCGCTTGATACTTCTGGGATAGTTTCTGTAGTTCCGACAGTAACTACGCAAACACCGTCAAGGTATTCTGCCCACAGCTTCATCCCCATAATGGCGTATGTTTCGCCTGTGGCGTTTGTATAGTTGCCGCCTGCGTGGAATCCAATCAGATTTGTTTCACCAGATGTTGTATAGTCCAGCCCAAGCTTTTTAAAATCGCTGTCGCCGGGATCAATATAATATAAATCAATATTTTCCACAGGCGTTGCGATGACGGTTTTTGCTGGAATATAGTCGTCAGGAAGGAGGAACAGTGTGGAGAAGCCGAAGAAATTTTTGATATACTGTAATCCAAACATTGTCTGCACAGTAATCTCTTTGTCACCTAACCAGTCGTAAAAATCCATTACATTTGCAAAGCCTACGACTTCGGTTACGTTTCTGTTCATCCCTGCAAATTTGTTGAGTACAGCACCTTTTGCGATCGCCAGTGCTTTCTGCCACTTTTTCTGCGTTCCCTTTAATGTTCCTGTTTTTAAAAACGTGTAGAAATCTTTCAAAACCTTGTTCTGCAGCTCAACCATAAAGGCATCATCTGTCTTTTCGATTGCGACTGTTGCGCCCCATTTTGACACAGATTCAAGAGATAAAGATTTAGCGTATTTTTCTACGACAATATCTTCTCTTTTACTTTCCACAACCTTAAACTGTGTAAAAGGGATTGCCTCGCCCTCGCCTACGCTTGCGCCGCCCTGTAAGGCTTCATCTTTCATCTGCGCTTCGTAGGTTACTAAGCTAGTGCCCGGCTCTTTTCTGATGGGTTTAAAGATTCCTAAGATAGTTCTTAATGCATCCCAATTTTTGTCAAATCTTGTTACAAAATCAATTTCTCTCGCTTTGAGAGTGCTATCTGTATTTAATACAGTGCTAGTGGTTACTCCTGGCATTGTCTACTCCTTTCAAAATCCAAAAAGTTCGTGATTTTCCGCAATCGCTTTCTGACGTTCGCCCGCATCTTTAATTTCCATGATTTCTTTCTTGGTCATTTTCCTCGGTTCTCCTCCCGGTGGATTTGATACATTAGCACCCTGAGTTGTTTCAGTTGTAATATAATCGGCATACGCTTCTTTGATGCCTTTTTCTACCTCTGTTGCGTCCTCAAGTTTGCCGTCAGCTCCGATTTTTAAATTATCAATAGTCTCTTTTGATGCTTTCAGGGCAAGGTTAATTACTTTACTAGACACTCCGGAATCTTCAAGCATCTTTTTGTATGCGGCTTCTTTCGCGTTGTAGGACGCTTTCTTGTCCTGTTCGGATTTGTAGTTCTCAAAACCCGCGTGTTCTTTCTCATACTTGCCTTTCCAATCATCTTTTTCGTAGTCCTCCAATTTCTTCTGAAGACCTGGAACTTTCTCCGCATCCTCTTTGTATTTAATAATCTCGCCTTTTAAGCCTGTAACGGTTGCAGAGTGTTCCTCAATGATCGCGGAAATCTGTTCGTCTGTAAGTGCCATGCTTTTTAAAAAAGCTCTTGTTAATGCCATTTGATTACTCCTTTTCTTTGAGGGATTTCTTTCCCTAAATGACTATATGTAAATCACAGTACTTCGTGATTACTTTCTAAATGTTTTTGCGGCTTTGAGGGATTTTGCTCCAAATTTGCCGTCAATTTTTAATTTACATTTCGACTGGAAAATACTAACCGCATCTTCCGTCTTTTCGCCGTATTTGCCGTCAGTATCTAATTTCGAGCCGATAGCCCAGTTTAAAAATTTCTGTAATTTTTCAATTTCCCCTCTTGCACTTTTTAGCACTGTAATGCCGTCTAAAAATGTGTAATAGCCTCTTGGTGGCAATTTGGGGAATTTCCCGGTGTATTTAACATTTTTCGCTGTTTCGTCCTTCTGTGCCGCCGTTGGGAAGTCATGATATAAAATATTTAAATCAAAATTTCCGCCGTTGCCGGTTGAAACCTTGGTCGGAAATACGCCAGAGTTGGTATACTGCCACACCATAAGGTCAGCTACGTTTGTAGGCTTATAAGATTTGTTCGGTGTCGCTTTAAACGCCATGCGGTTATAGCCTTTGTAATAACGTGCAATCCACCAGTTTTTACACCTAACTTTGCTTTTATCGATATGCTCTGAAAAGTATGATTTACCAGTGTAAACGCCGAATTTATATCCTCTTGACTCAACAACAGTCTGTGCCGCATTGATGATTGATGCAATCATGCCTTTTGTCAGCTTAGCCTGCACTTTGTCCTCGATATCAAACCAAACGCCGTATTTAAAATGCTCCTTACTAATTTTGTCGAGGATGTCGCATACAAGTTTCATGTCTGACTTAGCTTTCGCCACTGTAGTAGCGTATGTGTAGTTATACACGCCCCATGGGATGCCCAACTCCTCGCATTTTTTGTAGTTTGCCTCAAACTTCTTGTCTTTGCCTAAATCTTTGCGGATAATCTTAATGATTGCACCATCGCAACCGTATTTCTTTATTTTTTTCCAGTCGATTGTGCCGTTGTATACCGACACGTCAATAATTTTCTTCTGTGCCATTTTTTTCTCCTTTATAATCTTCGATCACTGTAATTCCGTACTCAATGGCGCAGGTGTTTTCAATCTTGCATCCTCTCGCCTTTTCCCATCCCTTTGCAAAATACGCAATATCGGCAGTTGATAATAGCTCAAGCGATTTTCCCAAGAACCAAAGCGGTCTAGCATCTGCTGGAGCTGATTGAAAAAACGAATCAATAATCTCTACTGGCTCCCCTAACAGTTTTTCTGCGCTTTTAATTGCGTTTTCTCTCTCTTTTAAGATTTCCTCATCTGATTTGCCTTTCATCGGCTGACTAATAAATAATTTTTTCATTCCATCGCTCCTTTCAATTCGTTTGCAATGATTGCCGCGTATTCTTTTGCGTAATTTGCCGCCGCCGGTTTTAAATACGGTTGTGCCCTCTGACCGTTTGTGATATGCCACTGTCCCTTATCATCCTGATAAGTCCATGGGGTCTTTCGTCCTCCCTTGTAATACACACCAGTTCCCAGTTCTACATAGGCGGCATATTCTTCGTTACTGCCTATTATCTCAGTGAGATTTTCCAAGTCGGTCTGGTGCGTAATACTGTTTCTCAACGCGCCCGTATCGACCGGGCAAAGGTCTTTTGCGTGCCCCTCTGCGGCGGCCCCCGCCTGTTCTAATGCCCTTGCAAGTGCCATAGTGGTTTTTAAAATTACCTCATCTACATGACTTACAACATCAATATCCGCCATTATATTCGCCCCCTTTGCGTTGCCAGCCATTCGTAATAGGTCATGTCTTCCACGATTTCATTTCTGCCTGTCTCTGGATTTCTGACGCGTATCATTCGAGGTTGTGCCAGTTGGGTAGGTAGTGCAGTTCTTTGCGTACAGCGGCAGTTATAAACTTCTGCCGGAATCCCGCTTGGGTCTCCCGGGTACATAAGACCGTTTGAGTACGCCATGTTAAACGGTACTTCTTCGCCATCTAACGCCCTGTGGCTGTCTCGTGTCCTCAAGTCCTTTGTTGCTGTCCAGTGTTTCACTACATCAATTCCCATCTGGTAGGCTTCCTCGTATGCTGCCTGCCTGCCCCCGTTCTGCGCTCCTGTAAACGCTGTGCGGGCGTTTCTAATTGCGGCAGTATGATTCATACCTGTAACGTCTTGGAATCGCCCTGCGAGCTTTCCTATACTGTCGCCCTGTAAAACTCCTTGCAGTAGTGCGTTTTGCAGTTTTTTCTTGTTCCAATGCACATCCTTGCTTTTTAATACCTTCCGGGGTGGAAGAATCTTCTGCTTTCTGACCGTCAGCCGCTTAACTGTATGCTCGTCAACCAAATCAAAAGCAATATCTCCAATCTCTTTTATCTGTCTGTCAGGTATAAGAGATTTAATCATGTATGCCTCGAAGTTATGATTAAGAGCAATCACAAGTGGGGTGCTCTCATTGATGTATGCCGCGGCAATCTGGTTTGATTCTGTAAGCCGCTGTGCCATGTCCTCGCGTAGTGCTTCCCATCTCTGCCCTCTGCCGTACTGATTTATCAACCACGCTTCAAATTCTTTTTTTGTGTATTTCCCTGCCTGGTATGCCGCATATTCTTTAGCGTATCGCCTGGAAAACTGTTTAAAATAGTTTCTCGTTTTGCCGTCAAGCTCTTTTTCAGCCTGCTTATATACTTCTGCTAACCGTTTTTCTAACTTTTGCAGTTCCTGTTCTGTCCACTTGTCGGATGGATACATGTTTATTCATCCCCTTCCGGGTTATCTTCCGGCGCATCGGGTTCAGGTGGCTCTGTGTAGCGGTTATATGATTCTTCGTCCAGCTTTTTCAAAATGTCCGGAACTTCTTCCGGTGCGACAAACGGTAATTTTTTCAGGATGGTTTCTTCATCTAGATAATTAGCCGCCTCAAGAATCATGTCTGTTCGTTCCTTTTCGTTGCTGATTCTGTTTCGCTTAAATTGTGGTTCGTCATCAATTCCCGCAAGCTCCAGAATCTTCTCGATCGCATCGCCTACGAAGTACTCAAAATCATCTGCATTGTCGTCTAGCGGCTGGTATGCGGCGTCTATATGGTCATTTGTTGCTCCGGCGGCTATGGTGTGTACATCCAACGCCCCGAAGTCCTCATAAATTTCTGACCGCATCTGCGTGAGAAACTCTTTTCTAGCGGTATATGGTGGCTCTTGCGTGTATGCCTGCACTTGCCCTTCTTCGGCCTTTGCGATATGCTGAAACTTGAGCCGGTCTCTAAACTCCGCTAACTCATCGTCTGTCATACCGTCAGCGTTGGAAATTAGCCAATACATCTGTGCGCAGTCGTCTAGGTCATTGGCAAAACCGCTTTGCACTGCGTCGTAGGCATCAATTTTCGACTGCATCCCCCTCAGGGTGCTTGTATGCCTTTTGTTGCCAAACATTGGAACAATAGGGAGACTGCTATAATTTTCTTCTCCGATAATTTCGGGTTCCAAATTGTTTGCGGTCTCGATTCTCTGCCTATACGCCCGTTTGGGAGCGGTCTCTTTTAATTCCCCAAATTTACTCTCTGCGCTGTAGGTTGTATAGCCATCTACTTCGTAGAGCACGACCTTAAACGGTTTCTGTTCATCCAGCTGCCAGAATCTTATGCCTGCCATCAACGCCCCTGTGTCCTCATCCCACATCGGGGCGAACTGCGTAAAGGGAAATTCGTGCACGTGGTCCACATTCCAAAATAAAAAGGACTGACCATGGATTAATGCGTTGTAAGCCGCCTCTTTGATTCTCCTGTCAAACTGTTTGCCTAGCTTGTCCTTAACGCTCATGTCATTAAAAAACACTCCGTTTCCTAGGCTGTATGAACAACGCTGTGTATTTAATTTGTGAAAGAAATTGGAACATATCTGTGCGTTAGACGAAAAATTATCTATCTTTTTTTGACCTAATAGAGTGTAATAGATGCGCTGAAACTGTAAAATAGTCTCATTTTCCTGTGCGTCATACTTGTCCGCCCTTAACGCCTCTTTATATGCCCCTGTGCTCTCGTGGAATTTTATAAACTGATTTATAAATTGCCCTTTGTCTTTTGCGGCAACGAAATCTTGATACGATAGATACATTGTTATCACCCTAGAATTGATTTGTATTGTCTTGTTCGGCTGCGCTTGACGAGTTTTAATGTTTTTACAAAATACCTGATAGCGTCCATTGCGTGGTCTGACTGTTTTATAACTTCGTCCCTTCCCTTTTCAGCCGCTGTTGGGTCCCATGCATAGATACCAAACTCCTCAATCGTGTGTGTGCAAGATGGGTCAAACGATAATTTGTCTTGTGCCAACATCGTCTCAACGTCTGCTATCCCATCGTTAACAGTGTTATCTGCTTTTTTGACTTTATGCCCTTTGCTACGTAACTCCACGATGAGAGCGGTGGCGGATGGGTCAACGATCACTAAATCATCTTTCTGCCCGCTTAGCGTGTCCTCTAGTCCTTTTACTAGCGCACTGACTGTCTTCATGCGGTTGTTCTCCCTGCCTGAATAGTAGTACTCTTTTATGCAGTGCCAGTTGCCGGTATCTACTCTTTTCTGCCAGACGAGAAAGACGGTAGGGTTCTGCATACCAAAATCACTGCTCACAATTATCTCTCCGCTGGTCTTTGCCTTACAGACGTGCCTTTGCTCTGAAAACATATCGTACACAGGCCCTTCTGCCACTGCCCATTTGCCCAGTATGTAGCGTTGGTACCTGTGCGTCCCTGAGTACTCTTTTATCAACTCGTCCACTACCGCCGGAGGCAGGCAGCCATCATGTATGTTGTACGCCTGTTGGAATATATCGGCATCGGAATCTATAAATCCTTTAAACCAGTGCTTTGGCCCCGCCGGGTTGCACGTACCGTCAAAGTGACTGTGTGACGTTCTGAGACGAGATTTTAACATCTCAAACACTTCTTGATTCCACGTCGTCACCTCGTCGCCATAAGCATACTCAATTGTCGCTCCCTGTATCCTTGCAACGTGCTTCTTGTTGTCAGCACCTAGTGCATATACTTTTTTGCCAAATAGCTGTACTGTGTTGTCACTGCGTATCTCGCCAACTAGCTCCTCACCCCATATCTCTCTCATAGGGTCAAGTATGTTTCGCTGTAACGTGCCTCTGGTGTTTCCCAGCATCACAGCAAGCCCCAGTCCTTTTAGATGTGTCAGGCGTTGAGGAATTACGACTGCGTAGTCAACAAAGGATTTCCCGGAGCCTGTCGCCCCGGTCTTTACGTTCCAACGGCGGTTACAGCCTTGCAGGTATTCTGCCTGTTTGCTAGTCAATGGCACTATCGACACCCCCAAGGATTTCAATAGCTTTCGCCAGTGCTTTATCACTTGCACTCTCTGACTGTGGCTTATCACGCCATTGTTCTGGTTTTCTGTTCTTTAGCCAGAATATTTGTGCTGTCGTATCTGGCGCAACGTGCTTCTTTGTTACTTTTCGTTCCGTCATTACTCCGCCTTCGTACTTTTCGCTCGTCTCCTCGTAGCTGTATCCTAACGCCCGTTGCAACAGGCTTTTTTCCACTTGCCTGTCCACAACATCTTTTCCCTTTTTTAAGGTATCGGCTAAAATTGGAAATTTTTTCTTCCATGTATACAAGGTATCTGGGTTTATGCCGATGTTTGCCGCGATCTCTTTGTCTGTGCATCCATCTCGTGCCCATCCCTCTATCTTAAGCAACCCTTCTTGGGTCAGCCACTCCTGGTATTTACTTATCCCATTTTGGGGTCACCTCCTAAATACAACCATAACCCCGTAATGGATTGTTTACGGGGTTATATGAAAGGAAAGAAAATATGAAAAAAATCGTTTACATCAGTTGCATAATGCAACCAAATACAAGCATAAGGAATTGCACCTTAACAGCCGCCGGGGTAAAGACTAATAAGCGGCTGGTCTCTAAACACTTGTAGACCCCGCAACCTGTATGGGACACAAGGCACCGTGGGATAGGTGTCTTATGTACTCTCTTTTACGCGGGTGAGAGTTTACACTTTTACCACAAAAAGATAGAGGAGGTTATGTCTCACAAAAAGTTACCAGTACTCGTCCGTACAAGTGTATTGTACGACATCTTTTAAGCCATGTTAGACAAACATAAAAAAGAGAGGGAGATAATTCTCCCCCTCTAATATCCCGCATATTTCCCAGCCAAATTGGCGAAAGCACTAAGCCATCTGCGGACAGTCATTTCTGCGTATCCGAGCTTATCCGCCGCCCCTGCTATTGTGTATCTATCCTCAAAATACACCAGCTGTACAGCTTTCATTCTGTCCTCACCATTGTCCATCCCCTCTGTCTGTTTTATCGCCTTGTTAATAGCGTACATCCATAGGGCTGACTGAGCTGTATTTTCTGCAATTAACTTGTCTGGGTATTTTTTTACTTGTTTGACTGCGTGCCCATACCAATCGTGTTTCGGGTTACTCATTTTCTGTTTCCTCTTTGTGATTTTCTAAAGGCTCATTAAACCTTAAGAAATCTTCTAAATAGCTGCTCCAAGTAGGGCCTAACGTGACAAAATCTTTGTATATTACCGTTATTCTAAGGTTTTCGGCATCTACTGCAACATCCGCTACAATATATATGTCTCCCTTGTAATCTTTGTATCTTTTTCCTCTCATTTCCGCCTTAAAATATCCGGCTTTATTTTGAGCTTTTATTTCTTTAACAGTTAACATCTTATGCCTCCTCCAATTTTTCAAAAATTTTTTCGTAAGCTCCCACATCATACTTTAGTAAAAATTGTTGCACCTCGTTTTCTTCTAGTACCCTGCCTTCTTCGTCTCCATCCATCCATTTCGCCACGCCCAACCATCTGCCTTTTTTACTTCTGTATATTTCAGCGTTTACCAAGACGCCAAAAGGTCTTCCAAGTTTCATTTTGACCTTGTCGGAAATCAATTCCATCCTGTCTGTGTCGTATTTTAATTTATTTTCTACGTCTACAAATATCATTTTTCTCCCCTCCTAAATATGCTCATGTGGTTCGACCGGTTCCCAGTGTTTTTCAGCTTCCTGCTCAATCAATCGGTTATACCGCTCCACAAATTCGTCCTCGCTTATTTCACCCTGCATAAATTTTTCTGATATGCTCACGTAGGTGTCTGGTTTTATTGCGCCATCATCTTTGCAAGATACCATTTCTTCATCTTTTTCTCTTTTTCTATCTGCATTTCAGTAAGTTCTATTTCATTATCCACCGCCTTGACTGCATTTACAACACACCTCTGTTCCTCCTCCTTTTCGTGCCAATCAAGTACGAAATGTCTTAATGTTTCAAATTGTAAATTAATTATTGTCCGGTATTTTTGCAAAAACTCAGGAAACTTATTGCAGATAGCAATGTACAAGTAATCTGCGCAAATTCCTTCGTTCGGTTCAAACACTGCGTATCTTGTATCCAGTGTATTGTCATTTTTTAATTGGCCTACAGACTCATCCACGGCACTTAATTTTACATAGCAGCTCCCTGCCGTATATATTTTTCCAGCCACCGCACGTTCTACTTTGCATATCTCAAAAATATTGACTTTTTTACATTGCATTTTGATAATCCTCTAATGTCATTTGCCTGAAAGTATTTCTTGTATTCTGCGGCTTCAGCAATTTTCTATGTTCTTTCATAACGTTCATATCCTCCTTGCTGCCTACCAGTTCTTCCAGCATTTTGTACAGTTCTTTTCTAGTTTTCCTCTCTTCATTTTCAATTTTTTGCAGTTCTTTAAGAAGCGCTTCCATGTCTGGTAGAGGCTCTGGTTCAAACGTATCTACATATCTTGGAATATTTAGATTGTAATCATTATATTTTATTTCCTGATAAGAGGCTACGTAAGCATATTTTTCTACATCTTTACGTGCAAAAAAAGCATCGGTGACATCTCTCATCTGCTCCTGTGACATGTCGTTTTGTGCTGATTTCTTTTCAAATTGTCTTGATGCATCAATAAAAAGAAGATCTGGAGAATTTTTTTCTAAAATTAGTAAAAATACCGGGATTGCTGTATTTAAAAATAACTTATCCGGTAATCCAATTACAGCACTAATCCAGTGCTCTTTAACAAGCCATTCTCTAATTTTTCCTTCTGCCGCTCCTCGAAAAAGGACACCATGCGGAAGTATCGCAATCAGTCGCCCATCATCTTTTAATTGTTGTACACCGCGCAGTATAAATCCGTAATCGGCTTTGCTTTTCGGAATTTTATGTCCCATGATTGGCATCTCGTCCGCTTCTGGGAATTTCATAGAGTATGGTGGATTCATAATTACATTATCAAAGCATCCCATTTCTTCCGGTTCTACTTGTTTTGGGATACTTATATCATTATTTTTTTCTAAATGATATGTTTCTATTATATTTCCCCGTAAACAATCCGCCCGGCTAATGCTTCCTTCCAGGCCATTAATGCAGGCATCTAGTAGGGCAAACGGAATCGCACGCTCACTAAATTCCCGTTCGCATATTTTTATGCCATGCTCTTTTGCGGCTACCTTGCTTAATGCTCCCGTTCCAGAGCACATATCCAGTACACTGCCCGGCTTCATCATTTTTGCGACCATGGTGCAGATGCAATCCGGTGTAAAATCCTGTTTTAAAGTTTTTCTGTCTCCCTGCTCTTGCTGGAATATATCCCGGATGTCATCGTGCGTACTTTTCTTTATTAGCCTTATGATACTTTCTGCATTATCAGACAGTAACGCATCCATAATTGCATCCGGAAGCTTATATGATTCGGATACATGAAATATATCAAGTAAAGTTCTCTTCGAGTCCATAAAACCACTCCTTTCTTGCACGTTCCAGTTTATCTATTCCCCCTTATTCTTCCGCACGCTTTCGTCCACTCCCTCGCAAATCTCTTTTCCGCCAAGTCGCTTGGGAAAAGCTTTGTTTTTTTGTTTTTGTATCCTCTGTTTCTCAGCTCCCTTTCTACGGCTTCAATTTTCCCCCTCGATTTGGGTATTTTACGCAGTTCGGTCATTGCTTCCCTTAGCTCCTGCTCTGTACATTCCACCAAGAATGTAGCTCGGTCAAGGCTTGGTATTCCATATAATTTTTTCGCTACTTTGTTTTGTATTTTATCAAAGTCTTCATCTTTTAGCCCGTATGGCATTTTTACTCCTCCTGATTCGTACCCTGCTTACAAAGCTTTTCTACTCTTGCTGTTTAAGTGTCCACTCACACGGTAAGACCACATCCTGACCATTCTTTGTAAAAAACGCAGCCTTCGCAAGTTTGATGAGATTCACAATATTTCCTAAGTATTTCCTCAGACTTTCGTGCTTCTTCATCCTCAGACTTTCGTGCTTCTTCATCGGAAGCATCCATTAATCCTCGCTCCCTATAAGCTTGTAATTCTTTTAACGCTGCGGCGATTTCGGCAAGTTCAAGACCTGTGAACCCTCCGTTTTCTTTAAGCTGTTTTAATTCCGTAGGAGTACCGATATCTTCATATTCGGCAAGCTTTTTTAGTACAGTTCTCACGTCCTCTGTTGTCATTTCTGCTGAAGTTGTATCATCATATTTTCCTTTTGTATAAACAACTGTTTTAGTCAAAACCCTTGTTAATCTCTCCATCTATTTTCTTTCCTTTCCCCTCCGGAATAAATCCGGAGGAATCAATGGCATATAGCTCCACATGGAACCGTTAACGTGTTGCGTGTAATATGTATCTATCCTTAACCCTTGGAGGGTGTCCAGCTTTTCCATCTGCATGGTACAATGTTTAGCAAACTGCATACATATTCTTCTGCAAAAATACAGTTTTCGCAATATTCATGCTGGTTGCAATATTTTTTGAGTGTCTCCGCCGCTTTTCTTGCTTCTAAGTCTCCTGTTTTTCCCATTACGCCACCTCCCTGATCGTGATACCATACCGTTCAAGCATCAGTTTTCTCTTGATGATATATTCCGGATTTTTTCTTGTGCGCGGGGATTTTACGTCCTCGACAACAATCTTCCCTTCCTTGTCTGTGTAGCGGAAATCTGCTGTATAGGATACAGGGCGTTCTGTGGTGCCATCCTCTCGTTTCTGGCTGCCCACAAGGATGTATCTAGCCTGTCGCTCTAATCCTGTAATTTCTCCCGCTTCTTGCATTGCCGCAAGCTCTAAATAGCGATGCATTTCTCTCTTGCTGTCAAACTTTCCGGCTGTCGTAAAAATCTTTTTATTTCTAAATTTGTTCACAGGTAATTCCTCCCAAATGTTTTGATAAATTCTTCCCTCGTTCCGTTGTTCTCTTCCCAGTACTTCTGTGCTAACTCCTTGAGATACCTGTCTAGTGGTCCGTTGGGATTGCGATGTACTGCCTCACCGCCGTTGGTATGGTGACTCAAGCACAAATAAACTGTAAAACCATACTTTTCGGCTTGCTTTCTGTTGCTACTGCCATATAAAACATGATGCCTGTGCAGATTTTGGGTTGTTTTGCAGAAAAAACACTCTTTTTTTGTTTGTAGTACACTATTCATTGCTGGAATCCTCGCTTGCAAAATGATATTCCATTAAATCAGCAATCATTAGATATTCCTTTGCAATTTTTCCGTTTCGTGTTTCTTTTACCTGTTCTCTAAACTGTTCTAAACTTCCGTAAAAACAACCGCACTTAACGCCGATTCCGTCCTCTTTTGTCTTGTAGAATGTTGTGTGTCTAAATTCCGTGCCAAAACCTTTTATGCAAGCGTAATCTGCATTTCCGCAGACCACTGCATTTCCGCAGACCTCTGCATTTTCGCGGACCCATGCATTTTCGCGGACCTCTGCATTTCCGCGGACCACTGCATTTTCGCGGACCTCTGCATTTCCGCAGACCACTGCATTTTCGCAGACC